>Ga0304730_1002492_pt1 | contig 13113 bp, 15 predicted proteins | sample M_130628_MF_Meta_FD_190474 | JGI IMG/M metagenome (GOLD analysis project Ga0304730, IMG submission 190474) | Freshwater microbial communities from Lake Montjoie, Canada to study carbon cycling - M_130628_MF_MetaG (v2) (version 2) | ecosystem: Environmental > Aquatic > Freshwater > Lake | place...
GATATGAAATATATTAAAATTTTTGAAGATCACAAAAATGACAGAATTGATATAGTAAGAACTTGTGAAAAATATGATATAACCAATTATACTATAAATATTGATGGTAGTATTGATGTTGATGGACATGTAAATTTATACAATAGAGATTTAACAGAAATTCCCTTAAATTTTAATAGAATAAATGGTACTTTTACTTGTGAAAGAAATAAATTGACATCTTTAAAAGGGGCTCCTATAATAGTTAATGGAAATTTTTGGTGCTGTCAGAATCTGTTAGAAGATTTGGAATATTCTCCTGATAAAATTAGTGGTAATTATAATTGTTCTAGTAATAAATTGAAAACATTAAAAGGTTCAAATACTAATATTGGAGGTTTTTTTGATTGTAGATATAACAATTTATATACATTAGATGGTTTTCCTGATATAGATTTTAAAAAATTTTATTTGCAAGTTAATCCGCTTTATGAAGTTATTGAATTATTCAAGAAAAAACCAGACAATTTTATAGAATTGTTTAATTTTTATGAGCCTATTAAATACATGTATATTGAGAAATATAATAAATATGCTTGGGCTATTATATTTGAAGTTCTAAATTATTTATTAGATGAAACTGATAATATTATTTTGAGTGATGATTATTATAGATATAAAAGAAGTCATTTTCATATATTATAATATTTTATTTATTTTATCAATTCGTTCTTTCTTTAAAATATAATTGTAAGGTATTATATTTCTAATAGAATGTGAACCAAGATTTGTTTTTATTTTATAAAATGTTAGAAATTCCTCATATCCAATTATAAAGTCATCCTGAATGTATTCGATATTTCCTTTTATGTTGATTGTTCTAATATGAACTCTCATTCCAATAGGAAACCATTTTTCAAGTATTTCAGATTGTATATTTTTATCAGAATTTAAAAATCTAATAAAGTGTTCTTTTGATGTATTTAAATAGTCCCAATATTTAATTGCTTTTTTTCCAAATTTACTCATATGCAAATATAATAATAATAAAAAAAATCCCAAATAAATTTGGGATTTTTCTTTAATATTAATATTAATTAATAACCAGAGATAATTGGATTTTGTAATCCACTATGGTCAATATATTCATCGATGAAATAATCATAAACAAAGTCAGCTTGAACGTTGTTAATGATATCATTAGTACCCCAATCTAATGTATAACCACCTAATTTACTAATTTGACAGTTAACAAAAGTAACTCTTCTCAAAACAACACCTTTTTTATCATGTTGGTTAACAATGATTGTTCCAATGATATCAGATTTATAGTGAGTTGTACCATTTTGTGAATTGAATAATAAATCATACCAAGCTTTAAGAGTGTTCCAAACTTCCATAGAACCAACTTGATTAACATTAACCTGAAATGGAATTGCTAATGTCCCACTTGTTTTTGATGGTGTAGTTAAAAATGTTCTAGTAGAATATTTGAATCTTTGCTCTTTAGTTTGAACATCAAATTCAGTCAAGTTCATATCAATTTTAGTAGCATTTTCTAATAACATAATAGCATCTCTATTACCTTGTAATATAACTGGCAACACAAATGTTATCTCAAATAAATTAGTGTAAACTACTTCATCTGGAAACGTTCCTGGTCCACCTGGTGAAGCAGCATTTCTCTTTAATTGTGTGTAATGTGGTAATCCCATATTTCTTTCTTTATTTTTTTATATAAACTATATATTTATAATTTAATTCTTTCTATTACTATATATTATAATTTTAAAATCATTTTTTTCAATAAATCTTTTTGATTTATTTTGATATAAATAAAAAAATAATTATATAATATGGGTAAAATATACCTTATTGGTGATTCACATTTAGGATTGGGGTATCCTAATAAAGTAGATAAATGGGCTAAAGTTCATAGAGAATATTTTGAAGAATTTTTAATTCCATTTTTGAAAAAAAATGTTAAAAAAGATGATATTATAATTCATCTTGGTGATTTATTTGACAATAGAAATGTTATACCTATTGATATTCTAAATTATGGGATGGATGTGGTTGAACAAATTTCTAAAATTGCACCACTTCATATTATAATTGGTAATCATGATTTGTACTCTAAATCTGCAAGTGAAGTTAATAGCATACGTCCATTTAAATATATTAAAAATGTCTTTATATATGATAAGGTAACCAAAATAGAATATAATGGCTTAAATCTTCTTATGATGCCTTATTTGGAGAATAGATTGGAACAAATTAAACATATAAATGATAACAGTGATTGTGAATATTTATTTTGTCATTCTGATTTAAACGGTTGTAAGATGCATTTAACATCTGTAGCACATAGAAATTCTGATAAAATAGATATAGAAAATTTCTCTTGTTTTAGAAAAGTATATTCTGGTCATATCCATATAGTACAAAGTGAGAAAAACTTTACTTTTGTAGGTTCAATTTTCCAAATGGATAGAAATGACATGGGTGATCAAAAAGGGATATTTGTTATTAATCCTGAAGATGGGACTGAAGAATTTTTCCCAAATAATATTTCTCCAGTTTATAAAAAATTTAGAGTAGTAAATGATGAAGATATAGATAAATTGGATGAATTTAAAAATTCAAAAGATTATATTGATTTGATGATATCTAATAATTTATTAATAAATAATAGGAAATTGAGAAGAAAATTGGAAGCTATGTTACAAGATGGTAATTTTGCATCAGTTGAATATATAGATGATATAGTTAATGATAAACAAGATGATATTATAAGTGAAGATGTTTCTTATGATGAAGAATCAAATGAATTATCAGTTAAATTAGAATATGAAACATATATAAGAGATTATATATTGAAGAAAAAGTATGAGAATGATTCATTTAAAGAAGGTATTTTAAGTGAATATGATAATATAATAAAAATATATAATGAAAGTTATAAATTAAATGAATAAAAAAGCCCTTCTTTATCAGAAGGGCTTTTTTAGTTTATTGTGTAAACCCACTTTTTAGTACCACAATTCCAGATTCTATTATAGCCTAAACTATTCATTATTTCCTTTTCTGTTTTATTATTAGTATCATATTCTTTTAGATTTTTTTTATTATAATTGAATCTATGTTTTCTTATATCACCTATTAGCCAGTGGTAGGTAGGTTTTGATTTTAATTCCATTTTAAAACCCAGGTTGCTGTATAATTTCCCATCATAGAAAGAACTATCACTATATGAAATTATTTTATTAAAAACAAAATTTTTAATAAAATAATTAAAAATTTTAGAAGCACCACCAATTACATTATAATTTATTTTAGAACAGAATCTTATTAGTTCCATATCATTTCTTTTCTTTCCAAATATCATTAAACTTACCAATTCATTATTGTAGTATAAACCTAATTTTATATTTGAATGTGAATATCCCATTATATGATTTTCATTTAAGAATTTTTTTATTATCTTAATATCATTTACTTCAACAATTGAGCATTTTCTTGCATAAATTTTATTTGAATATATATTCAATTGATTTAAAATCATAGATTTTATTATTTCATTTTTATAATTCCAGTCATCTTCCCACACATGTAATAATTTTATACCATTTTCATTGCATAATTCTGTTTTATTTAAATGATAATCTCTATGTTTATACAATTCTGAATGCCAATAAACACCATTGTATTCTAATGCTATTTTTAGTGATGGTATGTATATGTCTAATGATAAAGGTGGTATTATTGAATAAGTATTTTCTTCAATCTTTAAATTATTTTGAATTATAAAATCTTTTAATTCAATCTCACCTTTTGAAGTTGATTTTTCAACAGGGTTGCAAATTGTGCAAATAGTAGTATTAAATCTTAATCTATCATATATATTTTCAATTCTTATTATAAAATTATTATTGCAGTTTTTATGATTTATTTCAAATTCCTTTAAATTGTTATAATTTAATATTACATAGTCTTCTGAAATCAATTCTTTATATTTTTCAATAGTATTATTACCTTCAAATTTTCTTAATGATATTTTCTTTTTGATTTCTATTGTTTTTGATGGATTATCCACCCCATATTTAATTAAACATGTTTCTTTATATTTTTCTTTATATTCATCTGTATGTGAATAATGGTCTACACCATATTTATCATTTAATGTTCTTTTCAAATTTGATTTAATAGCATCATTTTTCATAGGATTATCAACACCATATTTTTCAATACAAGTTTTTTTAATTTTAATAGATTTACATTTTGTGCAAAAATATTCTACTGTTAATCCTTTTGTGTTTATATAATAGTCTTTAAATGGTATATTACCCACATAAGAGCAATTATCACATGCACATTCAATAATTGAGCCACAACCCTTTGTTAAATGTGTGTAGTGAACTTTAATTTTTTCACCATTTTTTATTTGATATCCAAGATTTGTATAATGTTTGTTATTTCTTGGATGTCCTGTTATCTCAACATATTCATTTTTTATCATTTGTTGAATTTTATAATATTTTATAAAGAGTGTAAACCTTGTCCATCATTAGAACCTTCAATAGAAATCAATTTTATATTATTCTCATTATCACCCTTTTTCTTGTAAATCTCGTTGTAGCCTTTTGCCAACCCTCTTTTATAAATTTCAGTAAAATATGCAAAAGCATTTGTTGATTTTTCTTCATTGAAGTTGTGCCAATTTTGGAACATATCTAGGAGACCACTTTGATAACAATCCATTTTATCATCATTTGAGTAATATCTCATTTTTTTGATTGTTTTTTTTGCTAAAAGTTCAAGCATTTTATGTGCTTCTCTTGTTAATCTTCCTTTAGCTTTACTTATTATAATTTCTACAAATAAATCTTTATTATTTAAATACATTAATACTACATAATTTTTTAACTTTTAAGATATAAAAGTTATTTCATGTTATATATATGTTTTTGTAAAAAGTTTAATAGAATTAAATATAGTGATTATATAATTTTAATAAATTTCTTTTTAATTTTTTTCCTTGAGCTTGAACCCATTTATCATAAAATTTAATTCCTTTTATTGGTTTGTAGATTACATCATAGGGTTTACTTGTATTATTTGATAAATAATTCTTTAAGATTCTTATAAATAATTTGATTCTACCAAAAATATTTTTAGAATTTATATCTAATTCTTTTTTATTATTTTCTAATATATAATAAAATTTATTTATATCATTTATTGATAAACTTTTAAATACATCTATTGAATTAAAGTTAGATAACTTTTCAGAGATTTGCCAGGCTTCTGAATTTTTTATTAAAGCTTCAAATTGATTATTGTTGAGTTTTGAAATATTATTATCTAACATAGCTTGTTTTAATATACCATGTGTTTCTATTATTTTTGAATTTATTTCTTCATCATTTGCATTATATAGTATAGTAAAGAAATAATCTATTTGGTTATTATTTATAAATAAATTTTTTGTTTTGATGTGGTTTAAATTTTTAATCACATTTTCTTTCCCAATTAATGTCAACCTATATGCGTGGTTTAGTTCATGTTTTATAGTGGCTAAATCATTTTTTTGTAATAAATAAATGTGAATAATCCAACCATCATTGGTTTTTAATGATTTTTTAATATCTAAAATACCTCTACTATTTTTTAAATCACATATATTAATATTCAATTGTTTTATATTCAATTCATTTGGTGGGTTAAATTTAAAATTATTAGAATTAGAATTTATTAGGGTGTTGTGTATAATATCACTATATTCATCTACTAATTTATTTATATGTAGTTTTTCTAATATAAATGATGAATAATATTTTATTTTTTTCATTTCATTTTATATAAAATTTTTAATTAAAGTTTTTTAAACAAAAAACCCAACTAAAAAGTTGGGTTTTAAATTAATTATAATTATAATTAGATTTTTGTTCTTTCATTATATTGTAATTCTTTAACACCTTCTAATTCTGAATTAAGAACTGATTTTCTTTTTTCAAGATTTTTTAAAGCAGTTGTTAAGATAACAGACTCACCAATCATTTTGATAGAACCTTTTAATTTTTCAATGTTAAAAGTAACATCTTCTAATTTTAAAGAAATTTCTCTTTCTTTATCTTCTAATTTTCTTTTAACAACTAATTCTTTTTCTAATTTATTTTCAAAGAAATAAGTTAAATCAAAGTTTAATTCATTTTTAACTTCATTTACTAAAGAAATTGCAGTTTCATATTGAAAAACACTATTACCATAACGCTCATCACATCTGTAAACATAATTATTGTTTTTGTAATTAAAAGCAAAAACTTCTAAATAAGGATTGATTAAGTTATTAACTCTTTTTACAACATCTAATTCAATAAATTTATCTAAGTTTTTAGAAACTTCTAATAAAATAGGATAAAAGTTTTTATTAACAATAGGAACAATTGGAGAAGAGAATAAACTTTCTAAAGTTGTTTCTTCATTCATTTGATCATCATTAATATAAACAACGCCTCTTTTATTAGCAGATAAACCAATAGTTAAATATTCAGAAACTTTGAAATCAATTCTTTCTTCATTAATTGTTGCATATTTCATAGCAGTTTCTAACATTCTTAATGATTTAAGAGATTCTTCATCTTTAATATTATTTTCAAGTAATGTTTTTTCAATTTTATCTTCTGATAATAAAAACCAAGAATCTTTCACAAGTGCAATATGTCCTTCTTCAACTTGCTCAACAATTGTGTAAATTGATTCAGCTTTACCACCACTTAATAGATTACTTCTTTTTTCAGGAGATTTAGTTAAATTGTGTACAAATAATTTAATTTCTGGAACCCAATCATAAACTGATAATTCGTTAAGAACTTTTGACATTCTATCTTGGTCAGTATCTAAGTTAATAGTTTCCAATAAAACATTGATAGGTTGTCTATATAACTCACCTTGGTTTTGTGAATTTAATACATTATATAAATGTTTCAATTCATATAACAATTCATAATTAGCCATATCAACATTTAAACCCTCTAATAAAGATTTAATTTCTTTATCATATGTATATGGTTTTAATTTCTCATTTAAAGAGAAAATTAATGCTTTCTCTGAAGCATTATTACAAGCATTCATGTGTGCTTCTACTATAACAGCAACTTCTTCTTGATCTAAATTAAGATTTTTCTTAAAGTTATACAATTCTAATTTAAGGTTCTTCATATATTATAATAATTTTTTATATAGAGTATATATTAATGTTAAAAACTCATTTTTTTCCATTTTTTATATTCTATAATCTTCTTCTATTTTTTATTATATTGGAATACCAATGTGTCCTTTTAGGACTTGTATTATCACCACTATTCCAATTGCTTTTATTACCACTTAATGGGCTTGGTGGCCAAATTTCAGGTGGTAATGATTCATTAGTACTTTTAAATGTAAATATATTGCCATAAGCTATACCATCTTCATTTCTAGCATATGCTCTAATATAATAGATAGTATCAGGATCAAGATTGTCAACATATTCTATAAAAGGATATGTTGTTACAACAGAACTTGTCAAACCATTAAATATTGTCTCTGTGTAAGAATTTTCAATTGTTGGGTCATTTGATATATCCCAACAAACACCTATTGTATCAATTTCTATATTTGGTTGTATTAACAAATTTGCTCTAACATCAACACTTATATCTGTTATATTTGATAGATCAGTGGTTATAACTTGAACACCTGTTAATTCATCACCATTTACATCACTTTTATTTGTAGTTATTGAAAGTTGTTCACTGTAAACATATCCTAAATTTGGAGTATAAGCCCAAGCTCTAACAAAATATTTAGTGTTATATTCTAATTCACCAAATGTTAGATCAAATTCTAAATCATTGCTTTTATTGTATATACTATCATCATTTTTATCTGGGTTTAAATCTTTACTCCATACAAAACCACTTTCTAATACATTAAAACCAGGTTTAGGTGTTATTAAACAATGTGCTATTATCTCTGGCAATAATGTTTCTGGGTTATCACTTGTTCCTAAATGAGTTAGTGTTACTATAATATTATCAATATTTTCAGTTAAGTCTGGTTTAGGAGGTGTTAAATCGTTATCATAATATTTTTTATATGCTGGGTAATATGTATCAACCTGAAATGAAACTTTTAATTTAATATTGTTGTCACTAGACATATTTTTTTCTCTTGATATTTCAACAGAATTATTATCTGGCATTAATATAACAGCATCTATACTCATGAAATTATGTTCAAAATACATAAATTTATAAACAAGTAGAGTATCCATTAATGCTTGTGAACATTTGAATGTATCTAATTCACTAGATAAGATTATATCTAGGTCATACATTACTGAAACAGGAACAGCTCTTATTTTTCTTAAAACTTTTTTTATTTCATAATCATCCTCTACTACAGTTTTTAACCAAACATTAGGATTTGAAATTTCATCACTTCTAATATTAAAACTTGTTAATGTTAGATGCCCTCTAGGTATAATATCTGTATTTAATTCAACATATCGATTTTCATTTACTATGTCGTCTTGGAAGGAATCTAAAAGAAAACGCTCATCTCCAACCATAGAATAATAAATTGGCACATCCACAAAGACATCACCAGCTTGAAATTTATTAACCCATCTTATTTGTGATTCCAAATTTGCTAAAACACACACTGTTAAATCTCGCATAAACGTATCATCAAAGTTATTTCTATTTCCAATCATTTTTTAATATAATTTTATAATCTATATATAAAAATAAACTTCTTCTATGTTAATGAATATAGATTTTAAATATTCAATTATGTCATATAAAAAATTATTATTGTGGGAAAAGTATCGCCCAAAAACAATTGAGGATATTATTTTATTACCTAGAATTAGGGCAAGATTTGAAAATGGTGTGAACCAACATTATATATTTCATGGGCACTATGGAACTGGTAAAACGTCATTAGCTAGAATTTTGATAGGTGTATATTCTAAAGAAACACCCTATTTGATAGTTAATTGTTCAGAAGAAACGTCAATTGAATATTTGAGAGATGAGATAACAACATTTTGTAAAACAAAATCAATGTTGGATACAAATTCTGATATTAAATATGTTTTTTTAGATGAGTTTGAAAAAGTTTCTAAAAGTTTCCAATTAGCATTTAAAGGATTTGTTGAGAAATACAATGGTAATGTTATATTTATTTTAAATACAAACCATTTAGATAGGATAGATGGTGGTATGATTTCTAGATTTAAAAAATTAAATTTTGATTGTTTAAATCATGAAGAAGAAAAGTTTTTAAAGAAGGAAATCTTTAAAAGAATTAAAAATGTAATTCTAGAAAAAGAAAATAAAGATGTTCCAAAAGAGAATTTAATAAACATTATAAATAAAAAGTTTCCAGATTTTAGAGAGATAATAGTTGATGTCCAGGATTATATGGAAGTTGGTGATGTTGATAATTTATCATCAAATGTTTCTAATAAATTAAAATTAGATTTATATAATACGATATATAATGATAAAATTAGTTATGAGGATGTTTATAACTTTCTTATGAATAATTTTGGTGGTGAGGGTATATCTAATATGATAAAATTATTAGGAAAACCTTTTATAAACTGGTCAATTGAAAATAATAAAAATATAGATAAATTATTTGAGTGTAATTATATAATAGCTGATTATTCAGATAAATTAGAAAATAGCACTGATCCAATTGTTTTGGGTATGACAATTGTTGGTAAATTAAGAGGTTTGTTAAATTAATATATACAATATGGCAAGTTTTGATTTTACAGACTTTTATATTGAATATCCTGGACATCCTAGATTTAAAGATTCAACATTAGTTGAGGATATTGTTATTAGAGTTATAATCCAAAAACTAGAAATGATTTTATTCACTAATAAAGGAGAGGTTTTTGGAGATTTGGATTTTGGTGGTGATTTAGAGTATTATTTACATGAAACTAGGTTATCAGCAGAATCTATACAAGATGATTTAAAAGATCAAATAAGTAGGTATATACCTGAAATAGGATCAACACCATATGAATTAACTGTTAACTTTTTTGAAGATCCAGAAAGATATCAGGAATATATGGAAATTTATTTTCAGATAAACGATTATGATGTTTATTTAATAGTTGGTTAATTATTTAATAGGGCAATTAGTAGCAGAATATATATAATCGTTATTAGCAGTCAATTTAACACCTAATGATTTAGCACATATCTCAACATCTAATATACATTCATTTTTTGCACCACCTATTATAATAATTTCAGACTTATTATCATCCTGTGCTTCAACAATTTCTTTAAAGATATCATAAAGTTTTTTTGGACAGTGGAACCAGCAATGATTGTTGTTTATATAAACTATTATAGTTCCTTCTGATGTCTCAAAATAATCACCAATTTTTAATTTATTTTCTTTTTCAAGTTTTTTAACTCTGTTGTATGTTTGTTCATCTAAAATATTTTTATAAAAGTCAGCATCAACGTCATAATTATATCTTTTCTCTATGACATCAATTTCATTTGGGAAATTGTATAAATCTTTGTGATAGTCAACTTCATGGTCATCATCATAAAGATAATCTTTATCAACATTATCACCATCTACATGATTATCAAATATCTGATAAACTTTTGAAAAATTATTGCAATATTTTTTTATCTCTTCAACATATTTATCTGTAAAAAATTCTTTAAATGATTTTTGAACATCTACTATAATAAGTATATTGTTTTGGTTAGAATAACTTTCAAAAGTTTTTAAATATCTCATTTAATATATATTAATTTTACAAAATGTAAAAAAATAAAAAAACCACTTAAAAAAGTGGTTTTTGTTTATAATTTAATAATATTATAGTGGTAATTCTTCTTCATTCTCACCTTCTTCAGATTCTTCTTCATTCTCACCTTGAACTTGCCCTTGTGGTTGAGCTTGTGGTTGAGCTTGTGGTTGAGCTTGTGGTTCTTCAAAATCTTCTCCTTGTGCAGGTGCTCCTTCTTCTTGAACCTGTCCTTGAGGTTGAGCTTGAGGTTGAGCTTCAGTTTGAACTTCTACTTGAGGTTGAGTTTGTGCTTGAGGTTGAACTTGTGCAACTTCTTGTGCTTGTCCTTGTGCTCCACCAACTAATGCATTACCTGGAACTTGATCAACATTCATGAATTTAGTTGTTACATATTTAACCATGTCTTCAGCAATTTCAATATCACCTGCGAATTTTCTCAAATCCTTACCAGTTGTATCTTTAACTTTTTTAACATATTGGTTTATTAGTGATTGTGGGATATCAATAGTAGTTTTTACTTTGTACATATCATCAATAACTAAAACAGATTCTAAAATCTCTGGATAAATAATCTCTTGTTTTGATTTAAAAACTTTATAAGATTCAAACGTTCTAATATATTTCATATTTTTTCTTAATTTTTTATAACATTATATATTAATAATAAAATATCATTTTTTGCTTTTTTACATTGTGATTAAACAATATGATAAAATTGCAATTATACTCCCTAATGTTGCACCACCTATCCACATATTTCTTTTAATATGTTTTATTTCTTTATTTTTAATTTCTATAATTTCTTGTCTATTTTTAACTTCATTGTTTGATATAGATAAAACTTTTTTATCTTCTACTAAAACCTTATTTAGATAATCCAATTCAATATTTTTATATTCAATATTTTTTTTATGTAGTAAAATATCATTTTTTAATAATGTTATTGTGTTATCCTTTTCCTTTATTACTAATAAACACATTGAATCTTTATTAGCAATATCTGCATCCATTTCTTCATACAATTTTAACAAATCTAATTTATTATCAATTGATTGTGCTTGTTTTAAAGTTACAATGATAAGAGTATCTCCACAAGAATCAACAAATTGTTTAGGATAATTGTTTTGTGCTTTTATATTAAATATAAATAATATAAAAATTATTGTTAATATTTTATTCATTTTATAGTTTATTTTTTAATGATTCTGTTAAATCATTACCAACTTTTTTAGTTGGATTTTGTTTTAGATATTTTATTTTTCTACGGATAACTTTTATCTTTTCTATCATTTTTTCTAATTTTTCTTGAGTTATTATACTTTTTTTCTCACTTTCTATGATCTTAATATCCTGTTTCTTTATTTCTATTTCTAATCCATTATTTATTTTTCTAATACTATCTATTTTCATATTTAGTTTGAATATAATTTTATTAATAGAATCTTTATCATTTTCCATTTTTTTATATTCAATATTTAATTTCTCTTCTTTTATTTTTAAATCATCTTTTTTATTGAAGTATTTCATTCCAAAGAAAACAACTAAAGCAAATGATATAATCAATAATATATCTTTTAAAAAATTCATAATTTTTCTTTTATTTTTTAATATATATTAAAATTATTGTTTATATTTAAAAAAAATAAAATAAAGTGATGTTTAAAAAACTAGTATGTTTTGATTTTGATGATACATTATTCCACACACCTCTTCCAGAAGATGGTAAAATAATTTGGGAAGAAAAAACAAATACACCTTGGCCTTATATTGGTTGGTGGAGTAAGCCAGAAAGTATTGATAATGAAATTTTTTCAATTCCTAAAAATGAATGGACTTATATTAAATACTTAGAAGAAATATCCAATCCTGAAAATTATGTTATATTAGCAACTGGTAGGTTAAAAAATGTTCCTGGCATGTTGGATAATGTTAAAAAAATATTATATGATAATAATATATCATTTAGTGAAGATTCCAATGGTGATGAAGAAATAAATTTAAATTGGGGTGGTGATACATTTTTATTTAAAATAAGACTTTTTGAACAAAAGATAAAAGAATTAGGTGTTGGTGTATTTACAATGTATGATGATAGAGCAGAGCACTTGCCAAAATTTGAAGAATGGGCTAAAGAACAATCCATAAAAATAAATATAGTAGATGTTGTGAATAAATCTGAAACTATTGTAAACAATTTATAGATTTATTATATAAATAATAATTATGGAAGAAAAATGTTTATTAAATAAAAATTTAGATATGAATAATCCGGCACATGTAATAGTAGCTAATAT
>Ga0304730_1002496_pt1 | contig 13102 bp, 11 predicted proteins | sample M_130628_MF_Meta_FD_190474 | JGI IMG/M metagenome (GOLD analysis project Ga0304730, IMG submission 190474) | Freshwater microbial communities from Lake Montjoie, Canada to study carbon cycling - M_130628_MF_MetaG (v2) (version 2) | ecosystem: Environmental > Aquatic > Freshwater > Lake | place...
CTGGTGTGATTGGCTGAGACACTTCATCCGGTTCTGGAGTTGGTGTGGGTAAACCTGCTGCAGCGAATACTGGCTGTGGAAAAAGAATGACCGCTGTAAGTAGGGCACCTAAAGTTTTAGTAAACATAAGTCAAATTTTATATAATATTTTGGCTTTAACAACCCCAATTGATGTGATCTTCATCGGCTCTTCAGCCAATAAAACCTATTAGTTCACCTCTTGTTAAGGGGTGAAAACAATAATTGCGCACAGATCGACTGGGCCAAGTTTCAAATGAGAGTTGAAACAACTGGTAGATCCTCCTAGGGAAGCTTTTTCCGAGGCTTCTTAAAGTAAAAAGCTCCGCACCCTTCCGCGGGGCTTTTTACTTTATTTGCTTAAATAACAAAGTTAACAAGCTTTGGTGCAACAGTAATTATCTTCTTTATCTCTGATCCAATTAATGCTGCCTTAATCTCAGGATTTTCTTTCGCAAGCTTTTCCAACTCATCTTTCGTAATATTTGGTGAGACCTCAATCCGGTCTTTGATCTTGCCATTTATCTGCAAGATTGCAATTACATTATCAGCACCCAGTAGTGACTTATCAATTACTGGCCAACCAGCATTAGCAATCGCAGGTTTATGTCCTAGTTTTTCCCACATATCTTCAGCTGTATATGGAGCAACGAGTGAGAGTGTGATGGCAATTGCTTCAGCTGCTTCTCGCACTGCTGCATCTTGCGCGCCAGCCCCAGAGTCAATTGCTTTTCTGGCGGCATTTACTAACTCCATAATTCTGGCAATTACTACGTTAAATCTAAATGACTCAACCGCAAGCTCAATATCAGAGAGTGCTTTATGAGTTACTTTTCTAAGCTCTAAATCACCCTTCTTAAAATCAACCCCTGCCTTACTAGTTACATCCTGGCTAATTCGCCAAGCTCGGTTTAAAAACTTTAATGATCCAGCAGGTGAAACATCATTCCAATCAATATCATCTTCTGGCGGGCCGGCAAAAACTAATGAAACTCTAATTGCATCCACGCCATGTTTATCTAACTCATCAGATAATTTAACTAAATTTCCTCGGCTCTTACTCATAGCTGAGCCATCCATTAACACCATGCCTTGATTTAATAATCTAGTAAATGGTTCGGTGAAAGAGAGCATGCCAAGATCATGTAATACTTTGGTGAAAAAGCGGGAGTATAAAAGGTGCAAGATCGCATGTGTTACCCCACCAACATATTGATCAACTGGCAGCCAGGTATCAACTGCCTTTTTATCAAAGGCAACATCATGATGATTTACTGAGGTGTAGCGAAGGAAGTACCAAGATGAATCAACAAAGGTATCCATCGTGTCAGCATCTCGTTTTGCAGGAGCGTTACATTTTGGACACTTAACATTTACCCAATCACTAGCTGCCCCTAGTGGAGAAGACCCCTTTGGCTTTAGATCTAAACCTTTAGCATCTGGTAATTCAACTGGAAGTTGATCTTGCGGTACTGGAACTAAACCACACTTATCGCAGTGCACAATCGGAATCGGAGTTCCCCAAAAACGTTGGCGTGAGATTAACCAATCCCGCAGGCGATAATTCTTAGTAGCTTTGCCTAATTTTTCATCTGCTAGCTCTTTAATTATTTTCGCTATCGCTTCATCTTTTGTAAGACCAGAAATAGATCCTGAATTAATAACTTTTCCATCACCTGATGTTGCAACACCGCTGGTGTTTGGATCCTCAAGGCCGGTATCAATTACAACTCTTACCGGTAATTTCATAGCACGAGCAAAATCTAAATCTCGCTGATCATGGGCAGGAACAGCCATAATGGCGCCCGTTCCATAATCTGCTAACACATAATCAGATGCCCAGATTGGAATCTTCTCGTTATTTACTGGATTAATCGCATAACGATTTAAGAACACACCAGTTTTAACCCGATCAGTTGCTAGCCGATCAATATCAGAGTCTGCTTTTACTGAATCTAAATACTTTTTAAACTCACTCTCAACAGAACTTCCTGCAACTAATTTTGCAGCCAGCTCAGAGTCAGCTGCTACCACCATAAAGGTTGCGCCATACAAAGTGTCTGGGCGGGTGGTGTAAACAGTTATCTTTTGATCAATATCTTCGACTGCAAAATCAACTTGAGCACCAGTTGATCTACCAATCCAGTTGCGTTGCATCAGTAATACTTTTTCAGGCCAAGCACCCTCTAATTGATCCATGTCATCAAGTAGGCGATCTGCATAATCGGTAATCTTTAAATACCATTGATTTAACTTCTTCTTTGTTACTGCGCTATCACATCTCTCGCAAAGGCCGGCAACAACCTGCTCATTTGCTAATACTGTTTGACAATCTGGGCACCAATTAACTGCAGAGTCTTTGCGATAGGCCAAACCTTTTTCAAACATCTTAAGAAATAACCATTGATTCCATTTGTAATACTCAGGATCACATGTGTGAAGAGTGCGGTCCCAATCAAAGGAGCATGCATATCTGCGCATGGATGCTTTTTGCACATCAATATTTTCATAGGTCCAAGCCCTTGGATCAGCATCTCGTTTTATCGCTGCATTTTCTGCCGGCAATCCAAAGGCATCCCAACCAATTGGATGCATTACGTTATAACCTTTTTGAATCCAATATCTGGCAATCACATCACCTAATGCATAAGCCTCAGCATGGCCCATGTGTAAATCACCTGATGGATAAGGAAACATATCCAAGACATATTTTTTAGGACGAGCATCATCTGCTTTGCCTGATTTAAACGGCTCTAACTTGTCCCAAATTGGCAGCCACTTATCCTGCACCGCTTTAAAGTCATACGCCTCATGCATTTTTTTATGCCCAACTAACCTTGGTTAACTCTTCACTTACCTGCCATAAATTCTTCGCTAATGACTTGTCATAAGCAAGTGCTTTAGCGCGGGTTAGTTTTGGTGTTCCGCGCATCTCCATCAAACCATTAGGACCAATAAAACTTGCGCCAATTAAGTCTGGAAATACACAAGCAGCAAGGGTTGGTAGCGCACCTTGGGAGGCTGGCTGGGCTAATACTTTATTTATTGCCATAGTAACTTTTTCTTCCATGGCAGCCCCCCGCATCTGGGAGGCAACTGCCTGCAGATTTGTGTCGGAGTAACCCGGGTGAACTGCAATTGGAATAAATGACCAATTGTTTGTAATTCTAAGCCGTTCAACCTCGGCAACAAATAAAAGATTTGCTAATTTACTTGCGCCATAAACTGGCCACTTTTGGTACTTACCAATTCCAAGACACATATTTCTAATAGTTTCAATATTATTATCGCCAAAATTACCCATTCGATGGGCAAAGCTTGAGACGATAACTAATCGATCTTTAATCTGATTTTTAATTAAACCAGCAAAAGCAAAGTGTCCTAGATGATTTGTGCCCATCTGAAGCTCAAAGCCATCAACCGTCTTTGTAAATGGAGTTGCCATTACACCAGCATTTAGAGCCACAACATCAAATGGCTTATCAATACCTGCAGCAGCTTTTCTAACCGTTGATAGATCAGTTAGATCCATAATTAATGAGGAAACTAATCCTGGGCCAATCTTTTTAATTGCCGCCTTTGCTTTTTCTTCACTACGAGCAGTAATGACTACTTGAGCATTTCTACGGGCAAGCTCTGTTGCAGCAGCTAATCCAATACCCGAGGTTGCGCCAGTAATAAGAAATCTTTTACCTGTTAAATCTGGCATATCTTTTGCGCCCCAGCGATCTGGAATGGTTAATACCTTGGCCATAATCGCTCCTTTTAAATTAATTCTTACGTGGAGCTGAGGGGAGTCGAACCCCTGACCCCTTGCATGCCATGCAAGTGCGCTACCAGCTGCGCTACAGCCCCGCTATTTTATTGAAGGGCCAACCTTATCTAATTAACCGCGTCATCTCCAAAGACAGGCTCAGGTAATGAGCCGGCATTGTGTTCTGCTAAATACCATCTAGAGCCAGTGTGATGTTTCGTTAATTCCAATATTGACCAACATGCATTTGATAAGCCGCCGATTACACCCCATTGCGCAATTGGTAATTTAAGAATTGAACCTAAAACACTTCGAACTGTTCCACCATGTGTTACAAAAACTATTGTTCCGGAGAAATTTGCAGTTTCTTTCTCAATTACTGAAACTGCTCGCTTTGCAACTTCACTTCGCCGCTCTCCAGTAACACCAGCTGGCTCATCTCCACCCTCATACCAATTAGCAAATAAATCACCATGGGATGCTCTATTTTCGGAAGCTAATTTTCCTTCCCAAAGTCCACCATCTGTCTCACGCAAATTTGGATTTATCTCAACCTTAATATCCGTTAGTTGCGCAAGTGCTGCGGCAGTTGATTGCGCTCTGAGTAAATCACTTGAGATAATTCGATCAGGCCGAAGTGCTGCTAATACCTTGGCAGCCTCACTGGCTTGATATTCACCAACTTTATTTAGCGGAATATCAGAGTGGCCTTGAAAACGATTTTCCACATTCCAATCAGTTTGACCATGACGCCATAAGACAACTCGAATTGGTAAATCAGTAGAGCTCATTACCTAACTGCCTTTGCTAAATTTAATTCAATCTTTGGGCAATCATTCCAAAGCCGATCTAACATGTAGTAATTACGTAATTCAGTACTTTGAATATGAACTACTAAATCAGAGTAATCAAGCAAAATCCAAGATCCACTTCCCTCTTTACGAACTGGCTTCTCACCGGCTTCAGCAAGTTTGCGCTGTACCTCATCTGATAGTGCCTGCAGTTGTGGTTCATTACTTCCAGTTGCAAGTAAGAAGACTTGGTTTAAAACTAATTGCTCTGACAGATCAATCGCCACAATCTCATCCCCTAATTTTTCAGCCAAGGCTGCTGCTGCAATTTTAGTTAATTCAATAGTCCTACTACCGACTGCCATATAACCCATACTCTCTAATAAATGTAACTACCTTTGCTGGAAGTAAATTACTTACATTCTCACGATTTGCGATTGATTGCCTAACCTTAGTTGATGATATATCTAAAGCTTTAATCGAAATCTCTTCATAATCACTTGGAGCAGCATTAGGTCGTTTAACAACCAATATTTTTACCAGATTTAACAACTCATCAGATCTATGCCATTTGCCTAATTTTGCAGCTGCATCTGATCCTAAAACCAGTGTGAAGTTTGTATTTGGATAGATTTTCTTAAGCTCTTCAACTGTGTCAATTGCATAGCTGTCCCCTGCTCTTCTTGTTTCAAGTGGTAATACCTCAACCATCTGACTTAACCCCATCGCAGTTACTGCTAAATCTGCCATTTGAAATCTTTGTTCAGCACTTGCAACTGGTGGTTTTTCTTTCAGCCAGGGAGTCCCAGATGGAATAACTAAAACCTTCTCAAATTTACTTGAGATCTCTTTAATTAGGTGAATATGGCCTAAATGGATCGGATCAAAGGTTCCGCCAACTACGGCGAATTCTTTAGCTGACGAAGGGATAATTAATCCTTATCAATTCGAAGCACTAAATAAAGTAGGAGGGAGAGAATTCCAAAAGCGGTAACACCAAATAAAACTGGTGACATCGGTAGTTCGCGAGCTATCTCTTCAGCAAATCTCATGTGCTTACTTTATCCCCTTCTCTAGTAATTTTTTAAATCCAGCCTCATCCAAGATAGTAATTCCCAACTCAGTCGCCTTCTCTAACTTAGAGCCAGCAGAATCTCCCGCCACAACAAAATCAGTTTTACTAGAGACTGATGATGCTGCTTTGCCGCCCCTAGATGTGATCGCCTCAGTGATTTCATCGCGGGTAAAGCCAGATAAAGAGCCGGTAGCGACAATAGTTAGTCCTTCAAGAGTTTGAGTGATTTTTTCTTTTGGCGCATCAACTAATGCCACCCCAGCCTTTTCCCACTTCTTAATAATTTGTTTATGCCAATCAATATCAAACCACTCAACAATTGCCTCTGCAATTACCCCGCCCACACCATCAATATTTGCTAACTCATCCGCACTTGCCTTTTGAATATTGGCAATTGATCCAAACTTATTGGCTAATGCTTGGGCGCTAGTTGGACCAACATGGCGAATTGATAATGCCACCAATACTCGCCAAAGTGGCCGAGTCTTTGCCAGTTCAAGCCCTGCTACAAATCGATCTGCAATCACACTTATAGAGCCATCTTTTTTGGTAAAGAAATCTGACTTACTTAAATCTTTTAAAGTTAATGAGAATAAATCACCCTCATCAGTTACTAACTTATCTGCTAATAACGCTGCTGCTGCTTCATAACCTAAAACATCAATATCTAATGCCGAGCGAGATCCAATATAGAAAAGCCGCTCAACAACTTGAGCCGGACAGCTTTGCGAATTTGGACATCTAATATCAACATCGCCCTCACTCATTGCTCTTAATTTGCTGCCGCAATCTGGGCACTTAGTTGGCATAACAAAAGCGCGCTCTGTACCCGTCCGTTTTTCAATTACTGGCGCAAGCACCTCTGGAATTACATCTCCTGCTTTTCTAATCAATACTGTGTCACCAATTAATATTCCTTTACGAACAATCTCTTGAGCATTATGCAAAGTCGCATTGGTAACAGTTGAGCCCGCTACTTTGACTGGTTCCATATAAGCAAAAGGCGTAACCCGACCAGTTCGACCAACACTTACCTTTATATCTAATAACTTTGTGCTTACTTCCTCTGGCGGATACTTATAAGCGATCGCCCACTTAGGAGCACGGGAGGTAAATCCTAAATTACTTTGGGCATCAATTTCATTTACTTTAATTACTACCCCATCTATCTCATGCTCAACATTGTGACGATTCTTCTCATACTGATCAATAAAAGCTAAAACCTCTTTACGATTTGAAACTACTTTATATCTACTACTAGTTGGTAATCCCCAACCTTTAAGTAATTCATAAGCAGATGATTGTTTATCAAATTTAACCCCAGTGGCTGCTCCTATGCCATGGACCACAACATCTAATGGCCGACTGGCTGTAATCTTTGGGTCTTTTTGACGAAGAGAACCGGCAGCAGCATTTCTTGGATTGGCAAACCTTGGCTTACCAGACTCTTCAAGTGAATCATTTAAATCATCAAATGATTGCAGTGGAAAGAAAACCTCACCTCGCACCTCAAGAGTGGCAGGTAAATCTTTACCAGATAATTCAGTAGGAACTGATTTAATAGTTTTAATATTTAGCGTTACATCCTCACCAGTTGTGCCATTTCCACGGGTTAATGCCCTGGTTAATCTGCCATTTTCATAAAGTAAGTTAATGGCTAGGCCATCTACTTTTACCTCACATAGCCAAGTATTTTTTACTCCAGCTTTTTCAATCCGATCAAACCAGGTTTCTAGCTCATCATTATCAAATACGTTATCGAGGCTCATCATCTTTTCAATGTGATCATGTTGGGTAAAGGCGGTTGCAAAACCGCCGCCAACTTCAAGGGTTGGTGAGCTCTCTAACTTATATTGCGGATATTTGCGCTCAAGCTCTAGTAGTTGATTCCACAACTTATCAAAGGCAGCATCAGTAATAGTCGGTCCATCTAATACATAGTATTTAAATTGATGATCACGGATCTCTTCAGATAACTCTTGAATCTGATGCCTAATTGCAGCACTCATATTAAATCGTTTCGCAGATTGTGGCCGAACCAACTACCCGATCACCATCATAGATAACTAGTGCCTGACCAGTTGCAAGACCAAATACTGGCTGATCTAAATTAGCAATTAAGTTTGTGCCATCAAATTTATATGAGGTGGCAAGTGGTGCGCCATGTGCTCTTACTTGAGCAAAACCACGCAGCTCTTTATTTATCTCAGGCGCCGGTCCACACCAAGTAGGAGGGGTGGCAATAATTATGTTAATTGCTAACTCTTCATGAGTTCCCACAACAACTGTATTGCTCTTTGGTTCAATCTTTAATACATATCTTGGCTCACCAGATTTATCTGGCACAGTTAAATTAAGACCGCGACGTTGACCAATTGTGTAGGTGTAAGCACCTTTATGTTCACCAAGTTTTTTACCCTCTTGATCAACAATGTCGCCAGTTTCAGATCCTAATCGCTCTCGTAACCACCCTGCGTTATCTCCTGATGGCACAAAGCAAATGTCATGTGAATCTGGTTTATAAGCAACAAATAAACCACGCTCTTTAGCCTCTTTGCGAGTATCAGTTTTTACCGTATCTCCTAATGGAAATATTGCACCTTCTATTTGATCAGTTCTAAGGACAGCAAGTACATATGATTGATCTTTCTCTGGATCTGCTGCTCTATGTAAAGTCTTTCCATCATCACCCTCTTTAGTAATTGCATAATGTCCAGTTACTACGCCATCAAAGCCAAGTGCTTTAGCGCGATCTAAAACTGCTTCAAATTTAATTTTCTCATTACATCTAAGGCATGGATTAGGAGTTCTACCTGATTGATACTCAGATAAGAAGTTTTCAACTACGCCCTTATGAAACTCCTCGGCCATATCCCAAATATAAAACGGAATGCCAATTACATCAGCTGCTCGCCGGGCATCATGTGAATCTTCAATCGTGCAACAACCTCGGGCACCGGAGCGATACTTTTGTGGATTACTAGATAGCGCTAAGTGAACTCCGACAACTTCATAACCGGCATCAACTGCGCGTGCGGCAGCAACTGCAGAATCAACTCCGCCACTCATCGCAGCAATTACCTTTAATTTTTTCATGATTTACCTGAGGCTGCTTTTGATCTGGCAACCACTGAGGCGATTACTGCGCCAAGCTTTGCAATCTCATTAATTGTATTTGTATAACTTAGGGAGAATCTTAAGGTAGAGGTGGTCTCATCCTCACTTAAGCCCATCGCAAGTAATACATGACTTGGCCGCTGCACACCAGCACTACAAGCAGAGCCAGTTGAACAGGCAATTCCTTCAGCATCTAATAAAAGAAGTAATCCTTCTGAATCTGTCTTTGGAAAGGTAATTGAAACAATGCCAGGTAAGCAGTTTTCAAGATCTCCATTTACCCAAATATCTGAGACATTTTTCTTAATAGTAGTAATTAACTCTTCCTTTAACTGCCTAATCTTCAAATCTCGCTCTTTTTTATTTGCTACCGCATCCGTTGCAGCTGCGGCAAAGGCAACGATGCCAGGTGCGTTAAATGTGCCACTTCTGATATCTCGCTCTTGTCCGCCACCATGCAAGATTGGTTCAATATCTAAACCTTTTTTCAATATTAATGCTGCTACTCCAAGTGGACCACCAACCTTATGGGCAGAAATTGTTGCAGCAGTTAAACCTAACTTTTTAAAGGATAGATCTACTTTGCCAAAACTTTGCACGCAATCTGAGTGAACTGGAATGTCCCCAGCAATCTTTACCACTTCTGCAATATCTTGAATGCTGCCCACCTCATTATTTGAATGCATAATTGAGATGAGTGCAATATTATCTTTATGTTTTTCAACCGCCTCAGCCAACTCTTTAAAATCAATAAAACCTTTTCGATCAACATTTATACCAACAACTATGGCGCCTTCATGTTCGGCTAACCAAACAATTGGATCCATTACCGCATGGTGTTCAAAGGTTGAGGTAATAATTACTTTCTTATTATTTTTAGCACCATTCCAAAACAAACCTTTAATTGCCAGATTATTTGCCTCTGTACCAGTTGAGGTAAAGATAATCTCACTTGGCGCACACCCTGCTGCTGTTGCTAACTCTTCTCTGGCTGCCTCTAAATCTTTTCTAACTGACCGGCCGGCCGAATGCAGAGAGGAAGCGTTTCCTAATTTTTTTAATTGTTTAGTTAATGCCAAAAATGAGCTCTCCACCATAGGTGTGGTCGCGGCATGATCAAAGTAGATACTCACTTGCTAAGTCTAAAGGTTGGTGCTGATAGGAGCAGTATTACCCTTTACGAGCGATGATTTTTTCAGTTGCCTGCGGTAAAACATTAAATAGATCGCCAATTACTGCAAAATCTGCGATCTCAAGAATTGGTGCCTCTGCATCCTTATTAATCGCCACAATTGTCTTAGAGGTTTGCATACCAGCACGGTGTTGAATGGCGCCAGATATTCCAGCTGCGACATAAAGTTGTGGTGAAACAGTTTTACCAGTCTGTCCAACTTGATGTGAGTGTGGATACCAACCTGCATCAGTTGCAGCCCGGGATGCACCAACTGCAGCGCCTAACGCATCAGCTAATGCTTCAACTGGTTTGAAATCTCCATTTGTGCCACGTCCACCTGAGATCACAACAGATGCTTCAGTTAAATCAGGTCGTCCGCCTTTAACAACAGGAGTTGCACTTGTAATTGTTGCAAGCTTTGCTGAATCTGAAAGTGTTACTGCAAACTCTTCAACCGTAGGAGCAGATGTTGTTGCAACCGGCTCAATTGAGTTTGCTCGCAAAGTAATAATTGGCACCCCTGTTGTAACTGAGGCATGCACAGTAGTTGAGCCACCAAATACTGATTGGGTGGTAATTAAATCCTTATCAACACTAATTGCATCGGTAATAATTCCAGATCCAGTTTTAACTGCAAGACGACCTGCGATCTCTTTGCCAGATGCAGTTGAAGTAATTAAAACTGCGGCAGGCTTTTGGGCTGAGATTATTTGAGATAGGCCATCGGCAATTGCAGCTGGTCCATTCTTATCCCAATCACCAGTTGCAGTTATCACCTTATCAATTGAAAAAGTATTTAACTGGCTAATAATCTCAGCTGGATTTGCGGCAAAAACAACCGCAACAGATTCACCAATTGTTTTAGCAAAAGTTGCCAACTCTCCAGTTGCCTTCGCGATCTTTCCACCAGCATGATCTACTAAAAATATTACGGTGCTCATGCCAGCCTCTTCTCAACTAAAAACTCAACTAGCTTTTCTCCGCCACTGCCCTCATCAGTTAATTTAATTCCAGCTCCTCTAGGTGGCCGAGGTAGTGCATCTTTAACTGTACTCCACGCCGCAGATGAACCCACATTTGAAGCAGCAAGACCAGTGTCAGCAAGTGACATTGTGGTAATTGTTTTCTTCTTTGCCGCCATGATTCCTTTAAAGGATGGATACCTTGGCTCATTAATCTTCTCAACAACTGATAAAACTGCTGGAAACTTTGCACTCATTACTTGATTACCAAACTCAGTAATTCTTTCAATCTCAACTGAGCTTGCACTCAGGTCAACCTTTACCTTGCCCGCAAATGTTAATTGCGCCCAAGAAAGACGTTCGGCAATCATTGCCGGCACCACACTCATTCGGGCATCCGTACTCTCAGTTCCACAAAGTACTAAATCGTAGTTTCCTTTTTTAATTACCTCAGCTAAAACTAAAGATGTAGCAAGTGCGTCAGAGCCAGCTAAGGATGGATCGCTAATCAAAATTGCATCATCTGCGCCCATTGATAATGCTTTTCTAATTGCCTCAGTAGCACGCTCTGGTCCCATTGAAATTAACGTAATTGAATGACCGCTACCTTCACCAGCCTCTTTAGTAGGTGAGTTTGCCTCCACAATTCGCAGCGCCTCTTCAACTGCGTACTCATCTAAATCATTTAAAACCGCATCAACACTGGCACGATCTAAAACACCGGAAGCCATTTTTTTCTCAGCCCATGAGTCTGGTACCTGCTTAATGCAGATCGCGATTTTCATGTTCATATGTTACTCGGCGGTATAAGGCTTAACCTACTCTTTACCGACACTTAACCTCAAGGGCCCCTTTAGGCTTTCTAAATTACGCACCCTGCTCATATGAGAGTGGCCGTAGTTACTGAATCTTTCCTACCCAATATAAATGGGGTAACAAACTCAGTACTTCGCGTCCTTGAACATCTTTCAGCTAGCGGTGACCAAGCACTTGTTATTGCACCAGCATCTGGAAATATGCCAGCTGAGTATGCCGGCCATCCAGTCAAAGCTGTGCCAGTAATCCCAACTCAAAATTTTCTACCAACCGGCATGCCGATGGGTTTACCGCAAAAACGAATTCAGCATTTACTAGATGGTTTTTCACCAGATGTAATCCACCTAGCCTCACCATTTGCACTTGGTTCATATGCAAACAAGATGGCTAAAAAATTAGATATTCCAACAGTTTCTATTTATCAAACAGATTTGGGTGGATTTGCTAAACAGTATGGGTTTGGAATTGCGCAAAGCTCACTTCAAAAGATTTTATATAAGATTCATTCCCAAACTGATCGAACCTTAGCCCCATCAACTTCTGCCTGCCTAGATCTTCATTTAGCTGGAGTACCGGAAGTTTATTTATGGCGAAGAGGTGTTAATACTGAATTATTTAATCCAAGTAAAAGGTCTGCAGCCCTGAGAGACGCTTGGAAAAACGGTGATCAAAGTAAAATTATTGTTGGCTTTGTTGGCCGGCTTGCGCAAGAGAAGCGAGTTTCAGATCTTAAAGCGCTACAAAGTAATCCAAATATTCAATTAGTGATTGTTGGCGATGGTCCACACCGCCGCAAACTTGAGCAACAACTGCCTGATGCACTCTTTTTAGGATTTAAAAATGGCGAAGAGCTAGCACGAATTTATGCTAGCTTTGATTTGTTTATTCATCCAGGACCAAATGAAACATTTTGCCAAGCAGTTCAAGAAGCACTCGCCTCTGGAATTCCAGCAATTGTTCCTCGCAGTGGCGGACCGGCAGATCTAGTTGCCCATGGTCGAACTGGTTATGTAATAGATATTTTTAATGCAGAGCAACTAAATCAAACTGTAAATCTTCATCATGAGCGAACTGATCGTAAGCAGATGCGGATTGCTGCCCGAGATAGCGTCTCAATGCGCACCTGGAATCGAATTAATAATGAGCTGAAGACACATTATCAGGATGTAATAAACCAAAAGAAGAGTGCAAACTTAAGTGAAATAGGTGTGGCATGAGAATTGTGCACATCGCAAACTTTTATGGCCCCAGCTCTGGCGGAATTAAAACTACTTTGCATGAATTAGGTCGCGGCTATCTTAAGTATGGGCATGAGTTTATTTATATTGTGCCAGGTCCAAGGTATATGAAAGAGCAGACTCCATTTGGCTTAAAAATTAGTTTGCCAAGCTTTAC
>Ga0304730_1002498_pt1 | contig 13099 bp, 16 predicted proteins | sample M_130628_MF_Meta_FD_190474 | JGI IMG/M metagenome (GOLD analysis project Ga0304730, IMG submission 190474) | Freshwater microbial communities from Lake Montjoie, Canada to study carbon cycling - M_130628_MF_MetaG (v2) (version 2) | ecosystem: Environmental > Aquatic > Freshwater > Lake | place...
AGGGACGCACGTCGTGAGATGAAAGAGGTCACGCCACGAGCCATACTCCGTCAACAAGGGAAGCATCTTGTGCGCATCCTCCTTGTGGTGCTCGAGCATGTACTCCCACATAAGGTTTGTGGAGGCGCGCTCGCCCTTGCCACCGCGCACATCCCTGTTCTGGAAGAGCAGGACCCACAGGTCCTCGTACGCCAGGTGCGCAGCAGGCGCGCCCCAGATGTCAGAGTAAATCATGGTACACAGCTCCTCCATCTGCTTGTTGACTGTCTCCTTCGTGACGCCACGCACCAGCAGTGTGTTCAGCGCAACGAGGGCAGAGCCAACTCCCTCTGCCGTGTAGACATCGCTGCCCTTCTCGCCGACTGTGGTAAGATTGTTTGAACTCATCTTGCTTCAAGTATTTGATACATAGACTTTACGTGCTTATTATATTCAATTTTTGTAAATTTGATTTCAATCTCACATTGTTTTTGAGTGATACCATGGATTCTATTCTTGAAACCAGCGAAAAGACCGCGCTCATTAATGTCTTTGAATTCCCATTTCTTTCGGAGACTGAATGCCAGAGTATAACAAAGACCATTCTTGAGAATCGATACAGATTTCCACACGATGGATCTATGCAGAAGCACACCGTTGATGCTACAAATATTCTAGGCGATATCCTTTACAATCGTATCTTGAATGATCTCACGCCGACCATCAATATGCTCTTTAATTTTGATCAGCCTCAGGGCTATAGCCTTTATACGGCTCACGCAATCATTTACTCGGCATCTGGAGAAGGTGAGAAGGGTCTTTCTCTCCATGTAGATGACTCTGACATTACAGTCAATATTACTCTTCATGCCTCAAATCTTTCTGGAAGTGAACTTTCATTTACTAACACAACTGAATATGGAAATGAGTTCTGCCTGAAGAACCTTGATAAAATGAGGCAGAAGATTGAAAATACATTTACTGTAACACAGTTTAAGACAACTGTAGGAAATTGTATCCTTCACCGTGGTTCTCATCCCCACTCGACAACTGGAATTTATACTGGTGAGAGAATCGCATTAATTCTCTGGCTTAAGAAGAATGGTACGCAAGACACGAAGGGTCAATAGAAAGAGAAGAAACACGAGGCGACTAAGAAGAGGTGGTGGAAATAAAACAGACGCATGCGCAAAATATCGTTTAGAAGGAATGAAACCAGCTATACCTGAACCAAGAAAAATAAATTCTATCGACGACGATAGCTATACTGCTTTACTTAGTGCTTTACGTTCCGTGCCCGAGGAAAAAATACTTCTTTTGAAAGTTGGATCAAATGATAGCTATGCTGCAATACAAAATGGCAGTAAAGGAGAGAAAGGTACTCTTTTTATTGAATTTCCCTACTATACTAGAGGTGATACAGCATTAATTGATTTAAATAAGGCAATTCCACAGATATTATCACGAATTACTGGGCAAATTTTTAAAGAGATAGGTGATACTAAAATAGAGTTACTTGCTATTAGCCCAGAAAAACATTATAGTAGCTTTTCTTATCCTTTTCATATAAATCCAGGTGAAGATTCAGTTAAAGATGCTCTTTTAAGTGTAATATACGATAAAATAGATACTAGAAACTATGCACAAGCTTTCTTTCCTTTAGCACAAGGTTCAGAGAAAACAAACGAAATCCTTGATCTAATCGTTTCTAGAAAGACACCTGTTATACTTTTTAATGCGATGGGTTCTTATTGCTACAGATCATTTAAGTATATAAATGATATGCGCAAAAATACAGACCTTGTGACAATTTATATGGGATTAGTCGACGCTCCTACTTATAGTCAATGTGATATTGGTAGTGTTATTTATCCAGATCCTGAGACATCATGTGCTCAGTAAACAGAGTCCACGGATTTTGCGTCCGCCACTCTTCCACGCGTCCTCTGTAAAAATACGCTCTCTCATTGTGCGCGTCTCCTTCTCTGAAAATCCTCCCAGACCTGCTTTCTCTGTGAAGATTTTTACCTCAACTTCCCCTGACTCTTGAAATTCAAATGTCTTCTCTAACCACGCCAAAAATTTCTGCTCCTTTTCATCCATATCTGCTCTCATCGCCTTCTTAAAAAGAAAGCTGGGAAGCGGACTGTCTACATCCTGAGAGGCGTTTCTAACCTGCTCCTCGTCGCCCAAGGATATTGCTAAGAGCCCCTTAATTTGTGCCTCTAGTTGATGAACCATTGCCATTTGCTCAACATAGATTGAATCAATCTTCTTCTTATTATTTGTAAATGTGTTTCTCATCTCTACCATCGACTTCAAGTGTGAGCGAATAATTGATGATACAAGGGATGCACGGTGCTGAAGAGACTCTTCCTTTACACTCGTTGTTATCGTGCCTTTCTGATCAAGCATTTTCTCCATGACTTCAAAGAAGGGACGTAGAGAAATAAAAAACATATCCATTTCATCTTTACGCAGAAGATGACCTATGTAAAGAATTGGCTTACCGTTCTCATTAAATTCAATGTCTAAATCTCCTGAGCGTATATGCCCCGTGATGCCACTATTCAGAGAAATCATGATTGCGCCAACTGCATCAGCATTCTGACGAAGATCGCGATGAAGCTTATCTATTTCTCCTTGATTAATGGCGCGTCCATAATCCTTTGAATCAACAAGATACTTATGTTTACCCTTTCCTCTGATTAAATGCATATCTCCAGAATAAGCCTCCTTACTCCTCGGCTGAACCTCGCAATCCAGAGTTCTCTTAAGAATTTCCTCTACAATAATTTCACCACGCTTCCCCTTGAGAGAAGAGTTATTACTTGTCTTGTTTATTGTTTCTCCTAGACGATCTACCTTGTTACCAAATTCCTGAATCATTCTGACTTGTGTACGAAGACTCTCAATCTCATGGTCTTTTGCCTCAAGAATCGGCGCAGCCAGTTGCTCAGAGCGTTTTTGAAGATTCTTCTGCCATTCTGCATTTGAGAGTTCGAGTTGAGAGAGTTGCTCGTTCTTAACTTTGAGAAGTTCCTCTAATCTTAGCTTTTCCTTCTGATATTTTCCCTGGAATTCCTTCACAGTCTGTTCATGCGTTTCCTCTCGTACAATAGATGATACATTGGTGTAGAGTTGTTCAACAGCATCTGCACCAAGCCGTAGGGCGTGAGCTATCTTTTCCGGAGTTTGGTTTGAAAAAAAAGTAGGTACAGTAAAGTCACGAGGTAGTTGAAATGTAATCTCCATCTCTTACCTTTAGTTGGTGATTTTCGTTTAGGCATTCTGGAGCTTGTTGATCATATCAGATGCTTCCTTCAAATCATCATTAATCTCGTCAATCTCCATACAATCCTTAGCAGTCCATGCTGCCTTTCGTACAAGACGATGGCGCCGATTCTCAAGTGACCTGCTGCGCCACTCCCAGAAAGAAATAGAATACCACTCGTCTGCAATGCTATTCTCCTGATCTTTCTGTGTATCAGGCTCAATAAAAGAGGGACTATTCATTCTAAAGTTTCCTAAAGGTGTAAAAAATTTACGTTATTATTTTCGTTCAATTTTACAAAGTTGCTCTACAGACTGGACATTTATCGTTCGTGCTTTGCCATATTTTCATTGCTTCAATATCAAAACAGTGATAACAAGCTGTTACAGTCATATTTTTTGGCTCTGTAAATTCAGTCATTGTAATAGGACATGATTCTTTCTTTTGTATATGATCCTGTATAATAAGATCTGTAATATATTTGGGAAGAGTTGTCGTCTTTTTTATTTCTCTCGTTAAATATTTCTTGGATCGTATAAGTTCTTGCTGTGATGCGAAAACACGCCTGTAGACTTCATAAATACGTTGAAGTTCCTGATCTGAATCGTTTACTGGTTTTACTGGATAATAACGGAGAGGAAGAAAGTCTTTATTGTCAAAATTTACTACAGTTATGATTTCACTATTATATTCAAAGTAATGGTTGCTTTTCCAGAATCTTACAGGTTCCTCTGAATTCCGAATTTTTATTTCAGAGATTTCTGTCAGAGTATTTTCATTGACAGGGACACTAAATCGCACAAGCGATGTTGCTTTATTTATCCAAGAGGCATTTTCTACTTCGTAATGGTTAGGTCCAGGAAAACACTCAAGTATTTGAAAGGAAGGGACTTTTTCTGAAGTTGGTCGCAGTACAGCTATGTATTTTGGTAGTTGTGACATGTGTATGATATATTTGGTTCGGCAAAAAATTTCAAGTTTTACAGGTGACTCTAAAACATCATCTTGAAGAAAATCATCCAACAAGAAACAAACAAGCCAACTGCAGCAAACTGACTTAGGCACGTCTTAATGTCCTCATTCTGCGTTGTAATAATCATTTTATTGAGTACTTTTTACTACAAAAAAGGATCAATTTTACTACCATATCCCGTCTAAGATATAGTCAAGCTCATAACCCATGTCAAAATACTTTTGTAAATACATTGGATGAAAGACTTCCGCAACCAACTGTTCTTTAATCGGTGCCTTCATCATCTTCATTTCTTGCTTGACCTGTTTACGTATTGTACGAAATCCTGTTAGAAAGTGCGATTCAAATGACGATTTTATAAGAGAATCTGTTTTTGGATTGATACAGACCTTTTCTATGTCATAAAACACAAGATCTTTGATAGATGGAATTTGCGTAAGCGAGAGAAAGAAACTATTTACAACTGACTCCATAGATCCTGGAGGATTATCTCGTAAACGAAGGATCTTTGTATTTAGCCAATCTACAATTGTAGATATCATTCTTGGACCTCCTTTCGTCACTAACATTGACAGTGCTTGGTTCGAATGTTCTGTCATTATAAAGATGTATGTATGCTGCCTCCAAATGTAGACTAGTAAATGTGGAAGGCGTCTGTAAATAAGTTCAACATCTAATTTATCATGTTCTACAAGCAATATGTAAAGATCAAAGTATATTCTGCTTCTGTTCGTTGCAAAATCTTCTTCTGTAAAGACTGGCTTTTCTCTTTCAACAGCATCTATGATATGATTCTTGTACTGTCTGGTACAGTACCAATTATAGTTTAATTGGTAATGGAATAAGAAGTTCTTTTTCCAGAGTTCTCGGCTTTGATCCTTATGCTTATGGCAGCGACTGTCGTTATTGAGAGCATAGCCTCTACATGGCTTTCGTTGTTTTGTAAATGCTGTACAAAACGACATTTGATGACTTTAATGACAGTAAAAATAATGTCAATTTTTATTGGGTTGTTATCATGTGTTTATGAAGGAGTTACAGGAGGTGTCGTCGTTACAAGGCTGCCATACAAGTCCTCTACCTTATTTAAAAGGCGATCAATGCGATCCCACTCTTGCTCAATAGAAGCAATGTACCTGTAGTCAGAATCATTCTGTTCTAGCTCATCGTCGATATCTCCTTGAATTTTTTCGAGTAGATCAATGAATTCACGTAGGAGTGGCTGAACACGATGCTCTTGGATTGGTCCCTTCAGTTCTTTAAGAAGAGCGCGGAACTCTACAATATCCTCGTCGTCAAGAGGAACGATCGGCTGTAAGAGTTCATGCCTGAGTTCTCGCTTGAATGCTCGCATCAGCCTCTTGAAGATGGGGTTTGTTGTCGACATGGTTGCGTTTGGGTACACTTAGTTGGTCTAAGTGAAGCTTCAATTTTATGTAAAATCTAGGCATAGAGATCTTCCTCTTCCTCTTTATTAGCATGCTTTATCGAAATGGGTGGAAGCGGTAAAGGCGTTGCTGCTGCCTTAGTAAGCTTCTCACTCGCTACAACAAGAACTTCTTTGGTGTCACGTAGAAACTGTTCACATTGATCCTGCATTGTAGACACTGATGATACGAACTCATTGGGATCTTTAAGAAGATAACTGCAAGGATGAATGAGCGTGACGAGGCTATCTTCAATGTAATAAGGCACGAGCATTTCCATTGGGCAGTGTTCTCCACTATTAGAAGAATAGAGCATCAGCATATTGCGTCCATGGGGATTGTAGACACTAGTATCAATTTTGAGATAGGGTTTACCGTTGAGCAAATCTTCGTTTAGCACGATTGGAATGATATCATTGAGTTTATCCTTAAGCAGCGGTACGATGGTGTTTAGCACATAATGCTTGATTGCTTTCTTAGTTCCGTGGAGGCGCGTGAAATTTAGGCGGTATGATAACTTATTTTTGCTATTGCTTACCATAATACAGAGATTACATTGGAAATCATCGCGAATGGCTAGGAGCGCTTCAGCAATCTTCTCGGGAAGGTCGGCTGAATATGAAATATGCTTACTTTCTAAAACAACATATACCCGATTGAGGTCACTTATACCCTTCTCTGTAGGATTCGTGCATTCATAGCAGTTCGTATGCCCCCGAAGGTAGTTCTCAAGAACTTCAAGCGGAATTTTCTCCGATTCTTTATCTGATATGTAAGGATCACCAAGAGAAATCTCAATCGTAGCCACTTTGTCTGCAATATATCCCGTTGTCTCCATCTGTGCGTTTTTACAATCATTAAGGGGCTGCGTATAATTCATTCCAAGCGCATCCTCAAACTTCATCTTAATGTCATACAGATTTCTCTTTGCTTTACCTGATAGACGGGACTGCTCAACGACATTGAACCCACTGTAGTCCTTTCCATATGCGGCGTCAAATAACATCTTTTGTATAAGTTTGTTCATCCGATCTAAGTCAGATGAAAGAGTACCCATAAGAGTATGAAGCTCCTGCATTTTTGCGGCACTTACTACACAGTTTCCGTCGGCATTTCCTTTGACCTTCGGATGTAAAATGGAGTCAATATACGCCTTTTCCTCTGGACTTAACTCTGGAAATGAGAAGGGAGGGTATTCCATTGTAAATTGTATAATCACTAAAAAATTAGTTATTGTTCAATTTTTTTGTTGTTTTTGGTGTTTTTGTTAGTTAGACGGCGCGGTGGAACCACGGTCCCATGCACTCGTCCGAGCAGAAGTAGCAGTCGTGCTCATGGCAGCGACAGTCCTTGAGACAACTGGACTCGATGCGCTCCTGTCGAGTAAGTCCCTTCTTACATGTGTGGCACTCGGAGATGATCACGGTTTTGCTCCTGTGCTGGAAGTCAGCTGCTGCAGTGGCAATCTTCTCCGCAATCTTCTTCTCTACTCCCTTCGGGCAGAAGTGGAGGAAGACCTTGATGACGTAGGGAGTCCAGTATTGCGTCTCCTCCCCGCTCTGCTCAATGGTGTAGGAGCAGGTGAACTTGTCCCCGAACCTTGACGCCAGCTGGTAGAGAAAGTCCGTGTGCTTGATGACGGCAAGGAAGCTAACTGAGCCGCTCTTCTCGGGGCGTCGGGCGCCGAGAGTCTCATGGGCATTTAACCACCATGCAACATCCTCTACAGTGATCTCCCTGAGCCGATCATTCTCATCGTGAGCTACCCAGTCCCGCTCGATTTTGCCTTGGTAGATCTCAGAGCGACAGTCAGACCCTAGAGTGCTGGAGTCCTTCTTGAAGATGACGTGATTGGCAGTCCAAATAAGCACAGTTGTCTTGCCAGAAGCAAGTTCTGCCTTGATCTCATCACGACGGAAATTGTGGCTCTGAGGGCGATAAACCGAGTAGGGAGTCAAGATGCCGTCCACCAAAGCATCTGCCGCCCACTCTTGGAGGCACCTCTGCTTCTCCTCCAATACGAGCTTCTTGTTTGCAGCAGAGAACGTCGCCACGTCCGCCGCTGAGAAGATAGCGTTGTGAAGCATCGTGAAATCAACTTGTTCTAGATGGTGGTTAGAAATGGAAGATATTTTTGCTTGTTGTGTGATTGATAGAAAAAACTTGGGCGTCAACTGTTTCAATTTTATTTGAAAAAAGTTTGTGTTTTTTGTCTTATTTTTGTTTTTGTGTTTTTGTAGTCTTTTCATTTAGACTGCGCCATAGATCTCTGTAAGACGCTTGCCTAGCGCGAGGAAAGGAATCTTCCTATCTGGATCCTCCTCGCCGCGACAGACAGTCCGTCCCTTCTCAAAACTGTGGCGGAACCACGTAGATTTATCATCAGAGAGAATGAACTCGTCCCAGTCATGCTTCTCTGAAATGTACAGAATGCGCTTCGGCTTCAGCGGCAGAGGCGGCGTGATTACGAGGACAACGTCATCTAGCGGTGCAGGCTTCTTGGCATTGCCGATGTAGAAGCCAGGACCCATGTGTGCCAGGTAAGACTCCTTAGCGATCTTAGAGAAGGCGAAGCTTGGCTTCTCTGACTGATCGTTAAAGAAGCTGGGAAAATCCATATTCAGATACTTCGCAGTCTCCTCTCCAGTTGGGTCATAGTAGTCGCGGCAATTTGGGCAGTCGCAAGACACCCATAGCATGCTTGACCAACCGCGACCAGTGCCATGCGGAACGTAGCCGAGCTCCTTGCGCAGAGCAGAGCGCTCTGTAAGTACCTCCTCTGCTGTGATGACGCGCGGACCGGCGTTTGCAATAGCAGAGGAAGGCGACTCCTCAATAGAATGAGGAACCTGCTCCATGTAAGTGTGATCGCTAGAAATGTAGGGAACAGACATCTTGTTTGTTTTTGGTGGTAGATTATTTTACCGAGCCAGTCGATTCAATTTTATTCAATAAAAAGTAAGTAAGTGTTTGTGTTTCTTCTTGTTTTATTTTATAGTTACAGCTCCCTGCAAGTAGGGCAAAGAGCCCACTTACTTGATAAATCCTTTGGTAGTTCCTTACCACAGTCCCCACAGTTCTTCAGATAAAGTTTCGATACAGCCGCCTTGATTTCTGCAGCAAGTTCATCTGTTATATGTCCTATTAGCATCACATGCTTGGGCTTATCACCGCCTGTCTTGTCCGCGTAGGATAGCCATAGGCGACCTCGATCAAAACAAATTTCGTCCTCAGGATAATACTCTGGACTCAGATGCTCTACGTACTGTTTCATAAACGCCTGAACAACCTCTTCAGCCGATACTCTATATTTACCATCGTAGAGATCAGAATATTCAAATGTAATGATTTCAAAATCCATTTCTGCTTTACTCCTAAATGCTTTGGTCAATATGTTCAATTTTACGCAATAAAAAATGGGGTATTTTTGGGTTAGTTTGTATTTAAGGGATGGGAAAGAGAGAGTTAGTTTAGACGACCGCCTTCTTAGCACGCTTGGCGGCGCGCTCAATCGCGTCCTTCTCCACTGCGGGAATCAGAGAGCGCTCCCAAGGATCATCACTGAGGAGCAAGAAGGCAAGGAGATCAACGATGTCGCGGTCATCAACGTGCCACGGCGTGTTCTCCCAAGTAATGCGCTGCATCTTGGAACGCGTGCGCTGTGCGACAGGAACCTCCTTCTTCTGTGTCGATGGGAGAATCATCTCGGAAGTCGAGGGAAGAGACGTCACGTTACCGTTATCAATGACGAGAGCGTGAGCGTGAGCAGAGACGTGAGTGCTACCGCACTCGCAGAAGTGCGTGTTCACGTGGGTGTGGATGTGCGTGTGAGACATCTTGGCTGTTTTTGGAGGACAGTCATTGTATGGTGGCACCGGCTTTCAATTTTACTGGAAAAAATTGTGGTGTTTTTTTTGTCTTTTCTCTTCTCACATCGTCTAATAATTCCATCCCTTCACAGCGTCACCGCACCAGCCCCATCCGTAAGAGAGCTTCACAAAGTCATGACGATCGATCATGGTAGCAAGAGTCTTGTAGGTCAGTCCAAGTTTGGTACCGATTACGAGAGGATTTGTCTTGCGTAGTTCCTCAGGTTCCATGTTAGCCTTAGTAGCAAGGTAACGAATGTTCTGGTCATAAGACAGGCGCTTGGTGCCTGGATTAATCGCCCTGACGATCTTGTAGGCGCGGCAAGCGGGCCAGAACCAGTCATTAGGATGCGGCTTGAAGACACCGTTGATGGGCTTTGCGCTGGGGTTGTATGAGGCGAACAAAGAAGTATTGAAGGTCATGACAGGTGGCTCTGGCTTGCGAACGACGGTGATGGTGCTCAGTGCAAGAGGAGGCGAAGGGGCGATGGTGAAGAGACCGAGCTCAGGGCAACCGCTGATGTAGTAGTTAGCAGAAGACATCTTGACTGTTGTTTTAGGGGCGTTTCTATAGTAATTGCTATCATTAATCAATTTTACACAAAAAAATATTTTTGTCTTTTGTTTTTATTTTATTTTGTCTTGTTTTTTATTTTGTTTGTTTTCTTCTTTATTCAATCACACTCTAGTCCTCAACAGGCGGCTCAGGGACAGTCGTGTCGATCTTGCGCTTGGGCACATCGTAGCGCCCAACATAATCACCGAAGCCACCGTCGCTGGTCTTCTTGTAGACATACTGGAGTCCGTTCTTCCAGTACTTGGTACCCTTGAACTCAAAGGGCTGGAAAGCCTCCTCGTCGTCCGCAGATGCCTCCACAACCTCGACTGCGGCTGCAGGGGCAGGAGCAGAGACAGGGGCAACCGGCTTAGGCGCAACCTTGACGGGGCGCTTCTCTGCGACTGCAGGAGCAGCAGCTGCATTCGAGGCAGTCGAGACAGGGGCAGCGACAGAGGCTGCGACAGAGGCAGCGACTGGGACAGAAGCAGTGCCAGCGGCGGCTGCCTTCTTAGCCAGCTTGCCCGCAGTCATCTTTGCCACGCGCTCAGCCTTCTGCTCCTCCGTCAGATCAGCCCACGGGTTCTTGCGCTCCTTCTTGACCTCACCAGTCACAGGAACAGCGCCAGACTCGTTGACAGAGCCTGAGTCAGAGGCACTCGCGACAGAGTTAGCGCCACTCTTCTTTGCAGCCTGCTTCTCATCCGTCTTGGCGCGGTAAGCCTCGTACTTCGCCTGCTTCTCAGGGTCACCCTCGCGCTGACGCTTAGAGTGCTCCTTGAGCGCATCAGAGAAGCGCGGCTTAGCCTCAACCTCACCGTTCTTGACGGCAGCGGAGAGTGCCTTGGCGTCAAGAGACGTGAAGTCGGCGTTCTTCTCAGCCCAAGACGCCTTGAGCTCCTCGAAGATCTGCTTGCGCTCCTCGTTCATTGCTGCAATGAGAGGAGTCAGCTCGCGCTTCTTCTTGGGCTCGCCGTCAGGGCTCTCAGCCTTACCCTTGCCCTTACCGCGCCCCTTCTTGAGAGGGAGCTCGGCAGACATGCCCGCGAAGACGCGGAGGGTAGACAGCTGCTTCTCAATCGCCATGATCGCCTTCTGGGCGTCGGCGGGCGTCATGCTAATGCTCTGGGAGTCAGTCATTTTAGCTTGTTTGAGATATTTGGGGGATACTGGAAATTTAGGGGGCGCCAGCTTTCAATTTTTTACATTTTTTTCAATCCAGCCGAACCGACAATAAAAAAGGTTTTTGTTCTTGTTGTTTGGGTTTTGCTCTTGTTTTCCTTACTTTACAGAGACAAGATTTGAGGGCGTGGGGGAGGAGCGCTTCTTAGTCTCTTGTACAAAGGTCTCAAGTGAGAGCAAACCCATGTAGTAGAGCTCAGCCTCTTCTGCTGTCATCTCGACCTCATGACGGACAGAGGCACTTACAGGACCAGTGAACCAGACAATAGTGGGCATCTTGTTTGTTGTTGTGGTGGTAATCGTTCTTACATTGTAACGTGACTCAATTTTACAGTAAAAAATTTTGTCTTTTGTTTTGATTTTTTTGTTTTTCTTCTTGTTTACTCAATTCTTGTGTCAATCTTGCCAGTGGTCAGATTGTATAGCCCCACATAGTCCAAGAAGTAACCAGTCCTCTTGTAGACCTGCTGGAGTCCGTTCTTACAGTAGTGCGTACCCTCGTAATCAAACGGCTCAAAGATGCACTCTGCGTCAAAGGCAGGGGCTACATGATCCTCGAGTGTCTCCTTGAGATCCGCAGCGTAGAGAGCGAGATCACGCTCTGCCTTGACAGCGGCGAGCTTAAGCTTCTCGTTCTCAGAGCGCATCAGCGCCATCTCAACGCGCATCTGCTCCATCTCGACTCGCATCTGCGCCATCTTGGCTCGCACCTGCGCCTCCTCCCAGTGCTCGCTCTGTGAGAACTGCTGGACGAACTCCAAACCACTCCCCTGTTCGCGGAGAGAGCGGCGCGCCGCTGCGAAGACGATGTCGTTGTTATTTGCAAAGGTAGACATGATATCAGTTGCTTTGGTGACACTGAAAAAGATTGTGGCACGCTGTTCAATTTTACATGATATTAAGAGCGACAGTAAAAAAGGTTTTTTGTCTTTTGTTTTTATTTTTTGTTGTTTTTGTCTTATTGTTTAGCGGCTAGCCTGAACCTGCGTATCAATCTCCAGGATCTCTCGCGAGCCGCCCACAGCGGTGGTGTGGCGCCAGCCATAGGCGATCTGCTGAAAACACACGAGAGCATGTCCGAGCTTGATCTGCATGCGGACGCATGCGTTCAGAGCCCGTCTGCGCTCTACGGCGCCCTTGATGCCTGGCTTTGCCTCTTGGCAAAGATCTCTGTAGGCGTGGAAGGAGAGCACTGTAGCAATCACTTGCTTCGTGAGAAGGCGCTGGGAGCGGCGCGGCGAGGGCGTAGAGAGCTGGGTAGCCATGATGTCTGTAGTGTGCATGTTGGTTCTTGCTTCAGGGACACCAGATAGTGGGGCGCTGCTGCGTTCAATTTTACACAACATTAAGAGCGACAGCAAAAAATTTTGTCTTTTGTTTTGGGGTTGTTGTTTTTGTCTTGGTTTGTTTACGCGTACTGCTCCAGGTGCGTCCAGCCATAGGCGATGACCTTGAAGCGGCAGTTGTTCTTTACAGTGAGCATCATCTGCAGCTTGACCGAGAGATCCAGGGCGCGCTTGCGCTCCTTCTTTCCCTTGAGACCAGGGGTGCGCTTATCACAGAGCACATCGTAGGCGGCGGCGGCACGCAGAGCCTTCTCGAGGTACTTCTTGTTGAGGCGCTCCGAGTAACGGGTTGCACCAGCGAGAAGCGCGTTGACCTGCGGTGCCTTCCAGTTGAGGATGTAGTACAGGTAGTGCGACGGTCCGCAGAGCCTGGTGTCCTCAATACGCTTGACCGGCTGGAGAAAGAGCACGCCCTTATCCTTAGCCTCCTGCGCGTACGTGGTGTACGTGCCAGAGCCCATGTTGCCCTCGCCCTCTGCCGCCTTGAGCGTCA
>Ga0304730_1002499_pt1 | contig 13094 bp, 9 predicted proteins | sample M_130628_MF_Meta_FD_190474 | JGI IMG/M metagenome (GOLD analysis project Ga0304730, IMG submission 190474) | Freshwater microbial communities from Lake Montjoie, Canada to study carbon cycling - M_130628_MF_MetaG (v2) (version 2) | ecosystem: Environmental > Aquatic > Freshwater > Lake | place...
CACGGTGTTCCCGAAGGCCTGCAAGAATCGCTCCGCAATGAGCTTCGATGCCCCCATCACACTCGTCGGCTGCACCGCCTTGTCAGTCGACAAAGCCACGAAGGTTTCCACGCCGTGCGCGTCCGCCAACTCCGCCAACGACGCACACGCCAGCGTGTTGTTCTCGATTGCTTCGACCGGATGCGACTCGAGCAAAGGCACTTGCTTGAAGGCCGCGGCGTGGATCATCACGTGTGGTTTGTGTTCAGCCAGCAACCGATCCATCCGATCTGCGTTGGAGGCGTCGCCGAGAACCGAAACCAAACGTGCATGCTTGTCAGGGAACCCGCTCGACAACTCTCGATGGATCGAGAACAGCGCGAGTTCGGATTGCTCCACCATCACGAGGCTATCAGGAGCGAACCGCATTGCCTGCCGGCAGATTTCACTACCGACCGAACCTCCAGCACCGGTTACCAGAACCGTTTTCCCGTGGATGAATGGCGCCACCAGCGGATCATCGTCGGCGAGATGAGCCTGCGGCCTCGAGAGGAGATCGCGGAGTTCCACGTCCCGTACGCGGAAACCGTGCCCCTTCCCCCGCGGCGTGACTTCGCTCCCTGCAAGCATGCTCCGGCTCGCCGAGCCAGCGATGTTGACCCGTACGTTGATTAAGGCGCACGCGTCACAGAGTTCCTGCAACTGGGCGCCGAACACGGTTCCCTCGCGAACGAAGACGTCGGTCGCCCGAAGCCTTTCCGCACATGCCGCCGCCTTGTCAACAGGCCCCAACACGCGGGCCTTGCCCACGGTGACGCCGTAATGCGTTGGGTTGTCGTCCAGAAACCCCGCCACGAAACAGTTGGTCGACAAATCCTCCGCGAGGGCACGGCTCTCGTCGGAGGCATCGATGATGAGCACCACCAACTTGCCAACGGGCGATGCGGGCACCAACTCCTCGTAAATGCTTCTTGCGATCGCTTGCATGCCCCCAACCCCCAGAACCGTGAAGGCACAGTCGAGCAGCAGGACGGATCTCGGAATGACGATCCGGTCTGACAGTACGAACTGCCCAAAGTAGTTGTAGGCAACCAGGATCAGAAGGGCGGTGGTCGAGGCCCGAAGCAGATTGTTCAGGTCGGCGAACCGCGCGGCCCTCCACGGCCGGTGACAGAGACCACGGACGTAGAACACCAAGAGTTTCAGGATGACGACGTAACCGATCGTCCCCACGATGGCTTTGGCGTCAGACGGCCTGAAGAGCAGTTCGCCACGCAGGAAATAAGCGATCAGGTAGGTTGTATGAAAGATGAGCGCCAACAGCGCCGCCACGACGATTGACTCCCGCGTTGGCATCCTGGTCTTCCACCAGGGTCTGGCCGAACGCGGTATCGCGGCGTTGATCGCACCGGACATCCTTGCCTCGTCCAACGTCATACCTCCTCCAGATCCACGTCTTCGAGCTCGATCGAGGCGCCCTGGTTCAGGAAGTGCACTGCGACGATGAGCCGCTGTGATCCCTTCCGGCCCACGACCATGCCTTCCATGCCTCGCAGCGGCCCGCTGCGAACGCGAACGAGCTGGCCTGGCTCGAGCCGCGCCTCCGGGGTGAGCGGCTTGTCGATGTCGATGAGCCGCTTGATGCCCCGGAGGTCGTGCTCAAGCATTCGCTCGTCGGGAACGGAAAGCCAGCGGGAGATCGTGTTGGTGCCCAAGGCCGCGCGCCGCTGCTCATCGTCAACGAGCGAAAAGACGTAGCCCGGGAAGAGCGGAACGTGCGACGTGCGGACACGACCGCCAGCGGAATGGAGCCGCCGCCGGATGAGCGGGGCGTAGAAGGGTACGCCGAGAGCCTCCAACCGCCGCATGAGGTCCTTTTCGCGGCGGGCCAGCGTGTAGAAAGCCACCCAGTGGCCATCGGGGGCGACCACGTGGCGAGGCTCCGTCCCATCGAACAGCCCAAGCGGATAGATATCTCGCTGTTTGGGCAGGATGGGCACTTCGGAAAACTCCCTGCGGAACGCATGGCAAAAAGGACTCGTAACCGGCGAATCGTCATGCGCAAACTCCGTTCCCGTCGGTGGCGAGAAAAACCTCGCCCCGACACTTGAAAAGCGTTGCGATCGACCTACGAAATCCCAGCGAAGTTTACGACCTTCTGATGCCATTGTCGCGAGACCGGGGGTTTCCCGGGCTTTTCCGGCCGGCGCCCCGCTTCCCCGACCGGAATCCTGAGCAAAGTTTGCCGGGTCCTCCTGCCGATAACTCCGATCGGAGTGACTGTACCGGTCGTAAGGAGTTTGCCATGGCCCGCCGCATGACCCTGAAGAGCCGCATGATCCGGACGAGCGTGGTGCTCCCGCTGCTTGCGGCCCTGCTCACCTCGACCGGTTGCAATATCTACGGCCGCCCGCAGCGGAACACGACCCAGCAGGTGATGCTCGATGCCCAATGCCCGCCTGAGCCAGGCCGGATGCCGGCGAAAGAACTCGCCAAGGTGACGCTGCCGGCCTACGTGATCGAACCGCCAGACATCCTCCTGATCGACGCCCTCCGCGTGGTGCCGAAGCCGCCGTTCAAGATTCAGTCGTTCGACACCCTGCAGGTGATCGTGGAGGGGACGCTCCTCGAGCAGCCGATCAACGGGCTCTACGTCGTGGAACCGGGCGGCATGCTCGACCTCGGCCCCTCCTACGGCAAGGTGATGGTGGGCAACGCTTCTCTCGAAGAGGCGCAGGATTCTGTCTTCAAGCACCTCAAGCGGGTGCTCAAGGAGCCGCAGGTTTCGCTCACCCTCGCTCAGGCCGCCGGCCAGCAGCAGATCGCCGGCGAGCACCTCGTGGGCCCCGATGGGACAATCAATCTAGGAACCTATGGCAGCGTGTTTGTGACCGGCCTGACGCTCGACGAAGCGAAGGTTGCGATCGAGAAGCACCTCGGCCAGTTCCTCGACGCACCGCTCGTGAGCATCGACGTGTTTGCCTACAACTCCAAGGTCTACTACGTGGTGACCGAGGGGGCGGGCTTCGGGGACAACATCGCGAGATTCCCGGTGACAGGCAACGAGACCGTGCTCGACGCCATCTCCCAAATCAACGGCCTCTCCCGGCTTTCCAGCAAGGACATCTGGATCGCCCGGCCGGCTCCATCGGGCGTGGGCTGCGACCAGGTGCTCCCAGTGGATATCGAAGCGATCATGAAGGGCGGCTCCACGGCCACCAACTATCAACTGCTCCCGGGCGACCGCGTTTTCATCGCACAGGACCAGTGGATCGCCTTCGACTCGATCATTGGCAAGATCACAGCCCCTTGGGAACGCATCTTCGGCTTCACGCTGCTCGGTACGAGCCTTGTGCAACAGATCAACCGGTTCCCGTTCGGCTTCAACCCCAACACCTTCTGCTGGGTGGCTCGCGAGGTGTACGGCGAGCACAATCCGCAGTGGCTGCTGTTCCGGGCCTGGCTGCTGACGGACGCCCCCACCTGGCTGCGTGACGCCTACGGGACGTACGGCGAGGATGTGGCCGCGTGGATCCACGACAAGCCGCTCATGAAGGCTGCGATCAAGGGCCTCATGGACCAGGTGGTCGGGCAGTATGAGGCCGCCATGCCCAAGGCGGGCGGGAACTGAGAGCGACGGGTACACTTGAAGCATCGCTGCCATCAAGAAGAGAGGACGACGAGGACATGGTCACCTATCGAAGCCACAGCAGTTCGCCCCGAATCGGGCTCGCCGTCCTGGGTGTCGCGATCGTCGCCGTCGTGATGGCGGACGACGCGACGGCCCAGCCAGCGAGGAGCTCATATTCTGCGGGCGCCTCGATTAAGCAGGGCGGTGCTGAACTCCCGTTCTCCAACAGCACGTATCGACGCCCGGTGGTCAGCCCTTACACACAGTTGCAGCAAATGGGCACAAACCCACTCCAAGCTCAAAACGTGTACCAGCAGATGGTGCAACCCCAAGTGCAGCAGCAACAGCAGCAGATCGAGCAAATCTCGCAGCGTCGGCAGATGAGCAAGTTGCAAAACCAGGTGCAGCAGATCGGCCGCGATACGAGCGGCCGCCAGGTTGACGAGTCGATCCGTGCCACCGGTCACCGTGCGACGTACATGAACTACTCGCACTACTACCAGTAACGCGACCGCAAGCCCCGGGGGCACAGGTTGAAAACCTGTGCTACGGGTCGGCACAGGTTACCAACCTGTGCTACGGGGAAACCTGGGCTACGAGGAGACGGTGGGCACCGTCACGGCCCTACGATCAACTCGTCGTGGCGGATGGCGGCCTTCCTCGCCGCATCGATCGCACCCGCACGCTGCCACCCGCGCACGGCGAGATTGAGCGACATGATCGCGAGGTCGCGGCGGCCGTCACTCTCCGCACGACCGGCCACCTTCTCGGCCACCTCCGCAAACGAGGCGGCCCGCTGCGGAGCCAGCAGCCGCACCGGGATCTCCTTGAGCGACCGGTATTCCTCCTCGTCGGCATCGAAGTCGTACGTAGCCGACGCCAGCACGATCGCCCGGTCGAGCAATGCGGCGTTGCCCGAAGCCACCGCCATCCGCCGGGCCTCCGCAAGCATCAGCCACTTGACGTCGCGATCCTCCTCGGAGGCAGCCGCCTCGATCAACACATCGGCAATCACCGTGGCCCCTGCGGTCGTCCGCCCGCGGGCGAGAATGCCCGGATAGCGACGCTCAAACTCAGCCCGGGCATCGACCAGTTCGCGGGCCGTCGGCGGAGCCTCCAGCGACGCGGCTGATGGCAACTGCTGCATCGTGGGGCGGCCCGGGGCCGCAGGCGGTTCGTCGCCGGCAGCCGCCGGAAGGGCCGTGAGCAGCAGGACGATGATGCCGTAGTGAGCCATACTCGCAGCGTAACGGCCGCCAGACCCGCGAGCCAGCGAGTCGCACAGGTTTTCCAGTAGCACAGGTTTTCAACCTGTGCATTCGTAGGTGCAGGTTGGCAACCTGCACCCGAAGCAGGCCGGGGTGGGATGCACCGCAGGTTACCAACCTGCGGCTACGTTTCGGAGACATGCGGCTACTCAGCACACAGGTTGAAAACCTGTGCTACGTGGGCCTGTGCTACTTCGCGGCCGCGAGTTCCGCCTTCTTCCGCTCTTCCACGATTTCCTTCTGGATGTTGCCCGGCGTTGGCCGGTACTTCGCAAACTCCATCGTGAACACGCCCTGGCCCTGCGTCATGCTGCGCAGGTCGGTCGAGTAGCCGAAGGTCTCGGCCAGCGGGACCTCGGCGATGATCGTGGACGCGTTGCCCACGGTCTCCGTCGAGATGATCAGGCCGCGACGCTTGTTGAGCTCGCCCGTCACCGGGCCCTGGAAGTCGGCGGGCACCTCCACCTCCATCTTCATGATCGGCTCGAGCAGCACTGGCTTCGTGGCCAGGAAGGCCTCGCGGAAGCCCTGCCGGGCACAGGTCTGGAAGGCCATGTCGCTGGAGTCGACGTCGTGATACGAGCCGTCTTCCAGCGTGGCCTTCACGCCCACGATCGGGAAGCCGGCGATCGGCCCCTTGTTGAGCACGGCGCGGAAACCCTTTTCCACCGACGGGATGTATTCGCGAGGCACGCGGCCGCCCACGACGGCATCCTCGAAGATGAAGTTGTCGGTCGACTCCTCCGGCAGCGGCTCCAGGTGCCCGATGATGTGGGCATACTGGCCCGAGCCGCCCGTCTGCTTCTTGTGCTTGTAGTCGTAGGGCGTGCCACGGGTCGGGGCCTCGCGGTAGCTCACCTTCGGCGCACCCACCTCGACCTCGACCTTGTATTCACGCTTGATCCGCTCGACGTAGATGTCGAGATGCAACTCGCCCATGCCCGCGATCAGCGTCTCGCCCGTTTCCTCGTCGGTGGCGACGCGGAACGTGGGATCCTCGCGGGTGAACCGCTGCAGGGCCTTGCCGAGCTTGTCGAGACCCTCGCGGTTGGTGGGCGTGATCGCCATCTTGATCACCGGCTCGGGCACGAACATGTTTTCGAGCGTGCAGTACTTCGCATCGGCGGAGTAGGTGTCGCCGCTCGCCGCATCGACGCCCATCACGGCCACGATGTCGCCGGCCTCGGCCGTGTCGATTTCCTCGCGCTTGTCGGCATGCATCCGCACGATACGGCTGAACCGCTGCTTCTGGCTCGTGCGCTGATTGATGTAGGCCTCGCCCTTGGTAAGCGTGCCCTGATAGAGCCGCATGAACGTGAGCTGACCGAAGGGGTCGTCCACGATCTTGAAGGCCATCGCCACGAGCGGCTTCTTCGGATCGGGCTCGAGGTCGAGCCTCTCGTCGGGTTTGGACCAGTTCTTGGCCGTCACCTTCCGCTCGAGCGGGTTGGGCAGATAGCGCACGACGGCGTCGAGCAGCAACTGCACGCCCTTGTTCTTGTAGGCCGAGCCGCAGAACACCGGAGTGATGCTCTGGTTGTGAACCGCCGCCTTCACGACGGCGTGGATCTCGTCGTCGCTGATCGGCTCCTCGGAGAGCATCTTTTCCATGAGCGTGTCGGAATACATCGACAGGCCCTCGAGCATCTGCTGCCGGGCCGTGGCCGCCTTCTCCTTGTAGTCGGCCGGGATCTCCTCCATGCGGACGGTTTCGCCGTTGTCGCCGTCGAAATAGGCGGCCTTCATGGCGACGAGGTCGATCACGCCCTGGAGCTTGTCTTCCTTGCCGATCGGAATCTGCATCGGGATCGCATCGCAGCCGAGCTTGTCGCGGAGCTGCCCCACCACGCGCTCGTAGTTGGCGCCGGTGCGGTCCATCTTGTTGACGAACGCGAGCCGCGGCACCTTGTACCGCTTCATCTGGCGGTCCACCGTCATCGACTGGCTCTGCACGCCGCCCACACTGCACAGCACCAAGATGGCGCCGTCGAGCACGCGGAGGCTGCGCTCCACCTCGACGGTGAAATCCACGTGGCCCGGGGTGTCGATGAGGTTGATCGCGCAGTCGCCCCACTGCACGCTCGTGGCGGCCGAGGTGATCGTGATCCCGCGCTCACGCTCGAGGTCCATGTAGTCCATGGTCGCCCCGTCGCCGCCGCCCTTCACTTCCTGGATGCGGTGAATGCGGCCGGCGTAGTACAGGATCCGCTCCGAGAGCGTGGTCTTGCCGGAGTCGATGTGGGCCGAAATGCCCATGTTGCGGAGCTTGGTCAGGTCCATGAATACACGTTCTACGGGGAAAAAACGGAGGGAGTGGGCCGCCCAGGGGCTGGGTTTGCGGAACTCGGGCGGGCGGCCCTTGGAAACACAACAGAGGGAATATACTCGCGGCTGGAAAAACGGGACAGACGGCGAGTTTTCGGCCGGAGTTTCCCGATCGGGACCACCTGGCTGACAACAAACCCCATGACCGACGCCCCCGCTGCCACTTCAACCGCTGCCACCCAAAAGCCTGCCCCGGTCGATCACGGCCCCTCCGATCCCTGGGGCGCCTGCCTGACCCCGATGGTCGTGTTCCTGGGGCTGGGACTGATCGAGCCCTCCCGAGAGGGCAAGGGCCTCGCCGCCACACTGGGCATCACCTACGACCTCTACCCCGTGCTCTACGCGATCCGGGTGGCGGTGACGCTTCTGCTGCTCTGGCGAGCCTGGCCCTCGATCCGGGCCTGGCTCGGCAAGGCAAGCTGGTGGCCTCCCATCCTCGGAATCCTGCTCGTGGTGCCGTGGGTGTGGTTGTCGGTGCTCCAGCGCGACGGGAAGTGGATCTCCGGAGACACCGGACGGGTGGGCTTCGACCCCGTCGAGTTCTACGGGGCCGACAAGGACTCGCTCTGGGCCTACCTCCTGCTCCGCGGCCTTGGCCTGATCGTGGTGGTGCCGATCGTGGAGGAACTCTTCCTTCGCGGGTTCCTCCTGCGGTTCGTGATTCGCGAGAGCTTTTGGTACGTGCCCTTTGGCGCGGTGACAGGATCCGTGCTCGCGACCTGCGCCCTCTACGCCGTGGGTAGCCATCCGGCCGAGGCGGTGGCGGCTGTGGTGTGGTTCTTCGCGGTGACGTGGGTGTGCTGGAAAACCCGCCAGCCTATCGACGCGATTACCGTACACGCCGCCACGAACCTGGCCCTCGGAGCCTACGTGCTCGCGACCGGCGCCTGGTGGCTGCTGTAGGCGTGGGACGCCGGGGACGCATCGCCCCGACACCCACCGGATATCTCCACGCAGGGCATGCGCGAACGTTCGCCATGGCCGCCGATCGGTCCCGCGGGGCCGGACTCGTGCTTCGCATCGAGGATCTCGACGGCCCCCGCTGCCGGCCCGAGTTCACCGCCGCCGCGCTCGAAGACCTCCGCTGGCTCGGCCTCGAATGGACCGAGGGCCCCGACGTGGGCGGCTCTCATGGCCCATACGTGCAGAGCGAACGGGCTGCCTGGTTTCTGGAGGTGTGGCGCCGCCTCGAGGCCGCCGGTGCGATCTACCCGAGCCCGCATTCCCGCCGCGACGTCGAAGAAGCCGCCAACGCCCCTCACGAGACCTCCCAGATTCCCCAGATTTGGTGGCAGGCACCTTTTCCGCCGGCGCTGCGGCCAACGCACTGCGAGCGGGCCACGGCCCCCGGTGGCGTGCCGTGGCGATTCCGCGTGCCCGACGGACGCACCATCGAGTTTCACGACGCCCTGCAGGGCACCGTCTGCCGGACGGCCGGCGTCGACTTCGGCGACTTCGTGGTCTGGCGACGCGACAACCTCGCCGCCTACGAACTCGCCGTGGTGGCCGACGACCATGCGATGGAGATCGCGGAGGTGGTCCGTGGCGCCGATCTGCTCACGAGCACGGCCCGCCAGATCCTGCTGTATGAGGCCCTGGGCTGGACGCCCCCCGCCTTCTGCCACGCGCCGCTCGTCTGCGATGCCTCGGGCCAGCGGCTTGCCAAGCGGACGGGCGGCCTGGCGATCCGTGAGTTGCGGGAGGCCGGCTGGACGCCCGAAGAGGTGCTCTCGCGGGAACTGTAGGTCACTGGCTGATGTGCTAGGCTTTCAGCAGCTCAAACGCAAGGTATTCACATATGCGTGGTCGTATTTCTTGTTTCGTTGTCTTGCTCGTCACGGCCTCGGCGTGGTGCGGAGTGGCCTCGGCCCAGCAGCCTCCAGAACGCCTTGCCCCTCGCCCCGAGCGGACAGCCGAGGAGCGAAAGGCCCGCGCCGCGGAACTGCGCCGCGTGTATGCGGAAGACCCCTCCACGTGGCCCGCGCCGCACGTCGATCCCGGCGTGAACTGGAAGGAGATCGGCCTCCTTCCCGAGGTGGAGCATCCGGCCGACAACCCGCACACCACTGAGAAGGAGACGCTCGGCAAAACCCTCTTCTTCGATCCCCGCCTCTCGGGCAGCGGCCAGATCGCCTGTGCCTCCTGCCACGATCCCGATCTCGGCTGGGCCGACGGCCGCACCACGAGCTTTGGCCATTCGCGCAAGCAACTCGCCCGCAACTCCCCCACCATCCGCAACACGGCGTTTCAGCAGCGGCTCTTCTGGGACGGCCGCGCCGAGTCGCTCGAAGACCAGGCGCGGCAGGTGCTCATGAATCCCGACGAGATGCGGTCGGGCCCCGAGCACGTCGTGGCCCTGCTCGAAAAAGAGCCGGGCTACCAGGAACTCTGGCAGAAGGCATTCGGCGCGGAGCCTGTGTCCATCGACCTCGCCGCCCAGGCGCTCGCCTGCTTCGAGCGGACGGTGGTCGGGGGCACGTCGAGGTTCGACAGCTTCATGAAGGGCGGTGCTGCCGCACTCACCGAAGAGGCCCTCCTTGGCATGGACCTCTTCCGGCGCGAGGCCCGCTGCATCAACTGCCACAACGGCCCCGCCTTCTCCGACGGCGGCTTCCACGACCTTGGGCTCTCCAACTATGGCCGGCCATTCGAGGACATCGGCCGCGGCCGAATCACGAACGACCCGGCCGACACTGGAAAGTTTCGCACGCCAAGCCTCCGCGACGCCACGGCCACGCTCCCGCTGATGCACAACGGGCTCTTCGAACTCCAGGTGGCCCTGACGCTCTACAACGCCGGCATGCCGAAGCCCGTCCGCAGGGAGAACCAGGCCGACGACCCACGGTTTCCGGTGAAGTCGCCACTCCTCAAGCCGCTCGGCCTCAACAAGCAGGACCTCGCCGACCTGACGGCATTCCTGACGAGCCTCGAGGAAACGAAGCGACGGATCCGGCCTCCGGCGATCCCGGGGTTGTAGGCGGAGCCCGCTGTGCATCCAGCCGCCACCGGATCGCAGGTTTTCAACCTGCGCCGAAAACTGGCACCGGTTACCAACCTGTGCTACTTCCGCATCTCGTAGCACAGGTTGGTAACCTGTGCCGCAATCACGCCCACGTAGCACAGGTTGGTAACCTGTGCCGCGATCACGCCGGTGTAGCACAGGTTTTCAACCTGTGCATTCCACGCTCCGCATCACCACGGCTTACGCCGTCGCACCCTTCCGGCCCCGGCGACGCACGACTGCCGTAAGCGTGCCCACGCCAAGCAGGGCGAGCACCACGCTCGAAGGCTCCGGCACCGGCGCAAGCGCCACGCCTCGGAACACGCAGTTGAGCGGCGCCGTGGCAAGCGTCGAGAACGACGGAGCGGACGTCCCGTCGAGCGTGTCCGACAGGGCCACGAGATCATTCGCGCCTGTCCCGGTCGATACCGCCGTGATCCCGTAGAGTTGCACCGAACTGCCGGTCACCAGACCCGTCAGCCCCCGCATGCCGGTGGCTCCGGACGGCATCGCGGTCCAGACCTTCGACCACGAACCGCTGCTGAAGAGCCACTTCTGCAGGCCGCCCGTCACCGGGGCTGCCGTGTCGTCGTCGGCGACATAGATCGTGGACGGACCCGCGAAGAAAAACTCCCACGGGCTGTCAAGGAGCCCGGCGTTGCCCGTGCCGCCGCCGACGATGATGGCGCCGGACTGGGTGCCCGTGGTCGGAATCCCGGTGCCGACGTTGAAAACGCCTCGAAAACTGTAGTTCGCGGTGCCGCTTGGCCCCACGCCGACAGCCGCCGAGCCATAGAGTTGGTCGTTGAAGATCCCAATCACGCGCGAGTTGTAGGGCACGGGATACTGGCCGTTCGAGAGTGTCCCGCTCCCGCCCACGCCCGTCGCCAGTGGCACGCCGCTGCTCGTGCTTCCCAGCGTCGTGTAGCGAATGCCGCCCGTGGAGCCGCTGCCCGTGTCGCCGCTCCACCACAGGTCGGAACCAGTGGTGGTGATCGCCGATCTCGGCGAGGTGCCGGCCGCGCTGAACTGCGTGGTCGAATCAACACTACCAAGCGTGTCGACCCTTGCAATCGTGCGGCTGGCACTTGCACTGGTTCCGTAGCCGATGATCGTCAGAAACCGCTGATCGACCGACCGCTTGAGGAGCCCGATCCCGGTATTTGAGATCGGACCAACGATCGCCTTGTTCGCCCCCGAGTCGGTCGTCGGCAGCGCCACTTCCACGCCTGTCGCGCTGCCGCTCGTGGTGAACGCGCGGAGCGTGATTGGCACGGTGCCGGACGCGGAGACGCCATCGCCGAACTGCGAGACCACGATGGTCCCAGGCGTGAACGGGGCCGCTCCGGCCACGCCTGCCGCCGTCGCCATGCAGGCGACCGCGGCGAGCCGCGTGAGGATTCCACCACTTCGCTTCTTCATCGGATCCAGCCTTTCACTTTGAGGAGACGTCCGCCTGCGATTCCGACCCCGCCAGACCGCCACAGCACCGCAGGCACCTGCGCCAAGGAGCGCGATCGCGCTCGGCTCCGGCACGACCATCACGGCCCCGCGAAATACCTGATTCGCACCCGATGTGGCGAGAATCGTCAACTGCGTGGACGAGCCCGTGAGCGTGCTCGATGCTGCGTTGGCATCGATGTACGAAAACAGTTGCGACACGCCCCCAGCACTCGCGTTACTCGACTTCCACGTGCCGAACAACGTGACGTTGGTACCGTCGAAGCTCGCGGTCAGGCCGCGAAAGTTGTCGGTGCCAGTCCGGATCAGTTGCCCCGACTTGTTCCAGGTGCCGCTCGATGCAAGCAGATACTTGGTGATGCCGCCGTCGGTGAGCGTGTCATCGGCGACATACATCGTGTCGAGCCCAGGGATCGCGGGATTGGTGTCGAGATACACAAAGCCATACCGGCCCGTAGTTGGGTTGCCTCCCTGGAGTGGGATGTCGGGCTGGGCCGTCAGCGAGGTCGCCGTGGCGGTCACGAGCGGGTTTCCTCCATACACGCCCACGGTCGGCCACGTGCCCGTAGCCGCCGAAACGAACAGACTAGTCCCGGAGGCGCTGGTGCCGTAGGCATTCAGCCAGCGCAAGTTCGTGGCCAAAGTTCCCGAGATCGACTGAAACGTCGCGGATCCATCAGCCGTGCCATAGACGAGGCCGTTGGCTGCTCCCGACGCAAAGATCTTGTTGCCGTCCGTCGAGACCGCAGACCGCGGACTGTTGCCGCTGAACCATGTGCCCATCACGGTCAGCGAGTAGCTTCCCGTCGTGGTGTTAAGAAGACCCGCAACGCGAGGCACCGACCCGCTCGTGGAGCTCGACAAACTTGACGCCGCCCCCGTGCCGGAGTTGTAGCCGGCGAACCCGATCCATCGCCCGTCCGGGGATATCGTCAGGCCGCCCTCGGCCGTGGAGTTGCCGGCGATGACGAGCTTCGTGCCCGTGCCAGTGCTGTTGATCGCGATCGACTGCACGAGCGACCCCGCCGTGGTGTATTCGTCAAGGAACACGTTGTTGCCGGTGCTTCCCAGCGCGTTGGCACCCGACCCAGCACGGAACAAGACAACGTTGCCGGGCGACACCGGAGCGGCATCGCAAACCACGGGAACACCCGAGCACAGGGCCGCCACGGCGATCGCGGCACCGACCGCAGAACGGCCGTTCATGGCACACCTACGGGACATGGACATCCTCCGAAATGTTGGCTGGATGGGAAATGCGAGAGGCGAGATCCTTCAGGCGTTTGATACCCTTTCGCGGCAACATTGCCAGACTTATTCCGAAAAATGTGACGAATCGGGCATGGGTAGGGACGAATCGGGTTTTCTGGGACGAATCGGGCGCGCCGCTGGGACGAATCGGGCGCGCTGGCCTTGGGGGCGACGGCGT
>Ga0304730_1002500_pt1 | contig 13093 bp, 9 predicted proteins | sample M_130628_MF_Meta_FD_190474 | JGI IMG/M metagenome (GOLD analysis project Ga0304730, IMG submission 190474) | Freshwater microbial communities from Lake Montjoie, Canada to study carbon cycling - M_130628_MF_MetaG (v2) (version 2) | ecosystem: Environmental > Aquatic > Freshwater > Lake | place...
CTGTAGAAATTGATGTACCAGATGTAATGCCTAGAATTGGATGAAATGTCGTTATTAAAACGAAATTTATTTTTTTTCCCGAATAAGAAATGTCAATGTTTGTACTATTCGTATTTGAAAAGAAACCTAAATTCAGTGCAATTTTTTTATGTATTTGATACTTCATATTGCCAGAAAAAAAAGCAGATAAATTTGACTTTTTGTAACAATTTATATTCAACGAAAATTGTTTTGAAATTTCATAAAATACACCAGTGGATATATTTATTAAATACGAATGATCTAAGCTTGTTTGTTTGTTAAACGACATGTAATTTTCAGCTGTAAACCCCATTTTTATAACCCTTGACAAATTGGTAACAAGACCTACTTCTGCAGCTATGTATTTTTGATTAAGATACTTAGAAATATTATTTTGTAAAAAGCTGCTTTGTATAGCCATTGAAGTATTTTCTCCAATTTTTTTTGATAAACAAAACCCGAATGCATGCTGATTAAATTTTGATGTTCCGGCTTGTCGAACAATTAAACCCATTTTAATTTCCCCAAATGAAAAACCTGAAACCATGATATGATTGCTCATTTCCATTAAATTAAATTTCCTTTCGCTATAAAAACCGATGTTGAATTTTTTAAGTGATTCTAGATTTGCAGGATTAGAAACAATTTGAAAAATGTTGAAACTATTTATTTCACCTGCTGTTTTGTTCATCAATAAAGGAGTAGTCATCAATGACATATTTTGTGCGAACAATTGGTTTCCAGATAAAATAGTTGTTGAGGTCATCAAAATAAACAACATTAAAATGACATTTTTAATGGATTGAAATAGTTTTATACACTTCATGTTTTAAACTTTTAATTGGTTGCAAATTAGAACTGCAAAAAAGTTTTATACTGTAGATTTAACCGTCATTTTATTGTTTTTTTCTTTTTAAATTTTGTTGTTTTCGGGTTTAATTAATTTTAAAATCATTTATAGTAGTATTTTTACCGAATGGAAATTTTAAATGGAAAAATTGTTTCACAACACATAAAAAACGAATTGAAAGTTTTTGTTGACAACCTTATTTTAGAAGGAAAGCGCGTTCCGCATCTGGCTGCAATTCTTGTTGGCAATAATGGTGCAAGTGAAACTTATGTTGCCAGTAAAATAAAAAATTGTGAAGAAATTGGTTTTAAAAGCAGTTTGATTCGACTTAATGAAAATGTTGCTGAACATGAACTTATTGACGCCATAAATCAATTGAATCAAAATGGTTTGGTCGACGGCATTCTAGTACAATTGCCCTTACCTCCGCATTTTAACGAAGAGAAAATAATTAATCTAATCAATCCCAATAAAGATGTTGACGGTTTTAGTCCTGTAAGCATTGGAAAAATGGTGCTTGGTATGCCCACTTTCATTCCTGCTACACCTTATGGAATTATGCTTATGCTTGAGCATTACAACATTGAAACCAGTGGTAAACATGCTGTTGTTATTGGAAGAAGTAATATTGTGGGAAGACCAATGAGTATCCTTTTAAACCAAAGTGGTAAATATGGAAATTGCACTGTAACGGTATGCCATAGCCGAACTAAAAACATTAAAGAGATTTGTCTTACTGCTGATATTATTGTAGCTGCAATTGGCATCCCTGAATTTGTAAAATCAGATATGGTGAAAGATGGTGCTGTAGTAATTGATGTGGGTATAACAAGGGTAAAAGATGAAACAAAAAAATCAGGTTTTAGCATAAAGGGCGATGTAGATTTTGATGGTGTTTCACCTAAATGTAGTTTCATTTCTCCTGTGCCAGGCGGTGTAGGATTAATGACTATTTCTGCACTTTTAAAAAATACATTAAACGCATACAATCAACAAAACAAAGCATGATAAATTCAATTAAAACAACTTCACTTCCTGTAATGGAACATTTTTATACCATTCAAGGTGAAGGTTTTCATCAAGGCCGTGCTGCGTATTTTGTTCGACTTGGCGGTTGTGATGTAGGTTGCGTTTGGTGCGATGTAAAAGACAGTTGGAATGCAGATGCGCATCCAAAATTTACTGCCGATCAAATAATTAATGAAATAAAAAAACAAACCCAAAATGGATTGGTTGTAATAACTGGTGGCGAACCCTTAATGCATCAATTGGATGAACTTACAGCGAAATTACAATCAGAAGGTTTTGAAACAAACATAGAAACTTCAGGTGCTCACCCATTGAGTGGGGATTGGAATTGGATTTGCTTATCTCCTAAAAAATTCAAAGCGCCATTAGATGAAATTTTACCTGTTGCTAATGAATTAAAAATAGTTATTTTCAATAAACACGATTTTGAATGGGCTGAATGCTATGCTGCTAAAGTAAATTCAAGTTGTAAGTTATATCTTCAACCTGAATGGGATAAAGCAGCGATTGTAACCCCAATGATTATTGAGTATATCAAATCAAATCCTCAATGGGAATTGTCTTTACAAATTCACAAGTATATCAATGTACCTTAATCATTGTTATACAATTCTAAAATTTCGCTAATCCCACTAAAGTTTCCATAACTTCATTACTTAATTTTTTTTATGAAAAATTGGAATACAATTTTTAGGGTTTTTATAATACCCGTAGCTTTTTTTATTTTAATTCCATGTACGCTTCATGCACAATGGTATAACCCTGAAAAAGTAAGCAAAAAAGCCAAAACTATTTATCTTGAAGCTTATGACCTTGCTTCTGAAGGCGCATATATAAAGTCTTTAAAAAAATTAGATCAAGCCATAAAAATATACCCCAATTATGTTGAAGCTTTTTTATCACGGGCTGGCATATACGCAGATTTAAAAAACTATGATTCATCGGTTATAAATTTCAAAACTGCATTCTCTTTAGACAGTGTTTTTTGTGATGAATACCAATTGCCTTATTCTATTTCACTTGCAGGAATTGGAAGATTTGATGAAGCATTAATTAGAGTCAATAATTTTTTAAAAAACGAAGATCTCAATGAACAAAGTAAAAAATCAGGAAAATATAGGTTAAGCACGTATGCATTTGCGTTAGCGTATAAAAAAAATCATTCTGTAGAGGACTATAATTTTGAATTGATTAATTTAGGCGATAGTTTAAATTCTAATTCACTAGAATACTATCCTTCATTAACGATTGACGGTAAAAAAATGATTTTCACTCGACGCGTTCAAGATGATGAAGATTTTTACGAAAGCGATTTGGTGAATAATAAATGGACAAAAGCAGTCCCTGCTCCAGGAAAAATAAACACCAACTTAAACGAAGGTGCACAAAACATTTCTCAAGATGGTAATTGGCTGATTTTTACAGGCTGTAATTATCCCGAAGGTTTTGGCAGTTGTGATTTATACATTTCATACAAAACAAAAAATGGCGGTTGGTCTGAAGCCGAAAATTTAGGAAGCACAATAAACACAAGTGCTTGGGAGTCTGCTCCATCACTATCGCCAGATAAAAAAGACTTGTATTTTTCAAGTACACGTAGTGGTGGATATGGCGCAAGAGATTTGTGGGTAACACATCGTTTACCAAATGGAAAATGGTCGACGCCTGAAAATCTCGGCCCTGAAATAAATACACCCGGTGATGAATCTTGTCCATTTATTCATAGTGATAATCAAACCATTTATTTTAACAGCAATGGCCATCCAGGCTATGGCATGACAGATCTATTTTTAAGTAGAAAAGACACCGCAAACCATTGGAAAACTCCTGAAAATCTTGGATATCCAATCAATACAATTGATGATGAAGGCTCTGTAATCGTTGCTGCTGATGGAGTTAACGCGTATTATGCCAGCGACCGAAAAGAAAAAAACGCAGGATTGGATTTATATACTTTTAAGCTTAGAAAAGACATTCAAGCATCAAAAACATTATGGGTAAACGGAAACGTTTTTGATATAAACACAAAACAAGGATTGCCTTGTACCATTACACTAACTGAATTAAATAGTGCTAAACAAATTTCAAGTATTCAAACTGATGAGTCTGGAAATTTTTTAATTACCCTTCCAACAAACAAAAATTATAGTTTGAATATCAACAGAAAAGGATATTTATTTTATTCGGATAATTTTTCATTAATTGATAATCAAGTAGATAGCTTTTTCAATTTAAAAATTCCATTACAACCCATAGAAAAAGGTGCTGCTGTGGTATTGAAAAATATTTTCTTTGACAGCAATTCTGATTTATTAAAAAAAGAATCAGAAATTGAATTGGATAAATTTATCTCCTTATTAAATGAAAATCCCAATTTAAAAATTCAGATTAGTGGACATACAGATAATGTTGGAAAAAAAATAGACAATCAGAAGTTGAGTTTAAACAGGGCAAATGCAGTAGTAAAATACTTTGTGTCAAAAGGCATAAAAGCAATACGTTTAACAGCAGTTGGTTTTGGCGACACGAAGCCTATAGCAGATAATGATACTGAACAAGGGAAAAACAACAACAGAAGAACGGAAATAAACGTCATTTCTAATTAAAATTAATTCTATTATTGTTTGTATATTATGGACAATGAATTAATGTATAAAATGGCGCTTACTAAAATTCCCAATATTGGAAATGTGCATGCAAAATCGTTAATGCAAGTTTTCAAAGAGCCATCGCAAATTTTTAAAGCTTCAAAATTTCATCTTGAAAAAATAGAGGGAATTGGTTCCGTAAGGGCTAATTCAATAAAGACATTCAAGGACTTCGATGATTGTAAAAAAGAAATGGAATTTATACAAAAACATGCCATCGACGCGTTGTTTTTTACTGATGAAAAATATCCAAAAAGATTATTGAATTGTTATGATTCGCCAATCTTGCTATATTATAAAGGGTGTAGCAATTTGAATGCATCAAAAATTATTTCTGTTGTAGGCACTAGAAACAATTCAGAATATGGCAAACAAATTTGCGAAAAATTCATCGCTGATTTGAAATTAAAAGATGCACTTATTGTAAGTGGTTTGGCTTATGGAATAGATACAATAGCGCATAAAGCTTCGTTGAATAAAAATATAGAGACAATTGGTGTTCTAGCACATGGATTAGATAGAATATATCCTTCAGCAAACAAACCTTTGGCAAAAGAAATGATTTTGAATGGTGGATTGCTGACTGAATTTATGAGTGGTACCAATCCAGACAAACAAAATTTTCCAAACAGAAATAGAATAACTGCAGGTATTTGCGATGCATTGGTTGTGGTAGAAACAAGTAATAAAGGAGGTTCTTTAATTACAGCAGAATTGGCAAACGACTACAACAAAGATGTCTTTGCATTTCCTGGAAAAGTAAATGATAATAAAAGTGAAGGTTGTAATAAACTGATACAATTAAACAAAGCCCATTTAATAACGCATGCCAATGATTTGTTGGAAATGATGCAATGGAATGAGGTTAAATCAACTGTAAAAAAAATAACGCCTCAATTATTTTATGATTTAAATCAAGAAGAGTTGGAAATCCTTGAATTTTTCAAACAAAAAACAGATTGGCAAATTGATGAACTCTGCATCCAATCAAAAATGAACAATAGTAAAATTGCAGGCGTTTTGCTTTCTCTAGAAATGAATGGAATAATAAATTCATTACCTGGAAAAATTTATCGACTTATACATTAACTGATTTCAAACCCAATAAAATATTTTGAAATTACGGATTTCAACTTATTTTTGCCTATGGCAACCAACAATAAAACTACCCCACAAAAAAATTACGGTAAAATAATTCATGAAGGCTTAACCTTTGATGATGTATTATTAATTCCTGCTTATTCTGAAATTCTTCCGCGTGAAGTTGAAATTCGATCAACTTTAACCCAAAAAATTCAGTTGAATATTCCAATACTTAGTGCGGCTATGGATACCGTTACTGAAGCGTCTTTGGCCATTGCTATGGCAAGAGAAGGTGGCTTGGGTGTTTTACACAAAAACATGAGTATTCAACAACAAGCAGATCAAGTACGAAAAGTAAAAAGAAGTGAAAGCGGTTTAATTTTAGACCCCATTACTTTATCACCAGATTCCACTATTGGCGAGGCTTTGATGCTGATGCGTGAAAATAAAATCGGCGGTATTCCAGTTGTGGATGGGAATAAAAAATTGGTGGGCATTTTAACCAATAGAGATTTAAGATTTGAAAATAATCCAAAACACAAAATAAGTACCGTGATGACGAAGGAAAACCTCATCACAGCCCCTGAAGGAACCGATCTTAAAAAAGCTGAACTTATTTTCAAACAAAATAAAATTGAAAAACTGCCTGTGGTAAATAAATCTGGCGCACTAATTGGCTTGATTACTTTTGGCGATATTTTAAAATTAAAAAGTAATCCCAATGCGGTTAAAGATGAGTTTGGTAGATTAATTGTTGGAGCAGGCGTTGGAATAACATCAGATATTTTAGATAGAGTGGCTGCATTACATCATGTTGGTGTTGATGCCATTTGTTTGGATAGTGCGCATGGACATACAAAAGGTGTAATAGACGCGCTTAAAAAAATAAAAAAATCATTCAAAACATTATCAGTAATTGCAGGTAATGTAGGTACCGGAGCTGGGGCGCTTGCATTGGCTAATGCAGGGGCAGATGCCATTAAAGTGGGAATTGGACCAGGTTCTATTTGTACAACACGTATTGTTGCAGGCACAGGCGTTCCACAAATTACAGCCGTTATGGAAGTGGCAGCTGCTTTAAAAAATAAAAAAGTTGGCATCATTAGTGATGGTGGCATTCGATATACAGGAGATATGGTTAAAGCTTTAGCTGCTGGCGCTACTTGCGTAATGATGGGAAATATGTTTGCTGGCACAGAGGAAAGTCCGGGCGAAACCATTATTTATGAAGGTCGTAAATTTAAACAATACCGTGGTATGGGCTCGATGGGTGCAATGGCTCAAGGCAGTAGTGATCGATATTTCCAAGACAATGAAGCAGATGTGAAAAAATTCGTTCCCGAAGGAATTGAAGGTAGAGTTGCATTTAAAGGCAGCCTTAAAGAAGTCGTTCATCAATTTACCGGAGGATTAAGAGCGGGAATGGGCTATTGCGGCGCCTCAAATATCAAAGCATTACAACAAGCACAATTTGTAAAAATAACCAATGCGGGAATGAGCGAAAGTCATGCCCATGATATTTTCATCACCAAAGAAGCACCAAATTATAGTCGATAATTTTTACCCTTTTAATGGAATTATGAAAAAAATTATTCGATTTATTGTTTTTTTAGTTTGTGTGTGTTCATTAAAAACAAATGCACAAGATTCATCCAGATTGAGCGTTTCTTTACTTACATGCACACCTGGAAATGAGCTATATTCTATATTTGGACATAGTGCCATCAGAATTGTAGATAGCAATAATGTCAATGATTTTGTGTTTAATTATGGAACCTTCAACTTTAATGACGACGACTTTTACATCAAATTCATAAAAGGAAAACTCAATTATTTTGTAAGCGTTCAACAAACAGAAGACTTTATTTATAACTATATTTCAGAAGGAAGAGGCATTACCGAACAAGTTTTAAACTTCTCTGAACAAGAAAAAATTGATATCAAACGCTCGTTAATTGAAAATTTAAAAGAAGAAAATAAATATTATCAATACGATTTTTTCTACGACAATTGCACCACAAGATTAAGGGATATCATTTCCAAAAATAAACAACCAAACCCTGTACTGCCTTATGTTATGCCTGAAAAAACAAGATTCAGGCAAGCCATTCACATGTACTTGGATAAAAGCGAACAACATTGGAGCAAATTAGGCATTGACTTGTTGTTAGGTGCAAAAACAGATAAAATAATGTCTGCTGAAGAACAAGAATTTCTACCCGAAAATTTGATGTACGCATTTGATCAATGTACAAATCAAAAATTGGTTTCCGAAAAAAATCAACTTACCCCGCCTACTTTCATCAATCAAATGTCGAAACTTACATTTACGCCTAATGTTTGTTTCTGGATATTTTTTACAGTCATATTCATTTTGTCATTTTTAAAAAACAAGTTTGTTTCCATATTAACAACTGGCTTAGATTTTACAATTTTATTTTTTACGGGCGCGCTTGGCATTTTATTTATTTTCATGTGGTTTGGAACAGACCACATTATGACTAAAAATAACTACAATATTTTATGGGCATTGCCCACCAATTTAATAGCTGCATTTTTTATTCGAAGCAAACAGCATTTTATTCATAATTATTTTTTGTTTGTAATTTGCTTTCTTTCATTAATATTAATCTGTTGGAATTTTTTACCACAACAATTGAATATTTCATTAATTCCGATAATACTATCCTTAATCGTTAGGATGTACTGTATAATATCTAAAAAGGGAATTTAAAATGACAAGTAAAAAAGTACTTTTCAAAAATTCAGTTTTACATTATAAAATTTCGGGAACGGGAAAATACTTGATGCTTATTCATGGATTTGGAGAAGATTGGCGTGTTTGGGAACATCAAATTGAGGCACTCAGCAAGCATTACACTTTAATACTTCCAGATATTTTTGGGTCGGGGGATTCCGAAATGTTAGCCGGCGAAAACATCACCATAGATGATTATGCTATAGGTTTGAAAGAAATTATTTCTGCAGAACACATCAAGCAATTTTCAATTTTTGGACATAGCATGGGCGGATATATCGCATTGGCTTATTTAGCACAATTCCCAAAAGATGTATCATCAATCGGTCTTATTCATTCAACAGCCTATGCAGATGATGAAATTAAAATTGAACAAAGAAATAAATCCATTCAATTTATTGATGAATTTGGCAGTTTGGCTTTTTTAAAAACCGCTGTTCCAAATTTATTCTCAACCATTAAATGCAATAAATCTTTTATTGATGCGTTTCTGCAAATGGGAAGTAATATTTCTAAAAATACGTTGATGCAATATTATTATGCTATTAAAAACAGGCCCGACAGAATTGATTTGCTAAAAAAAGCAACAATTCCGGTTTTATTTATTTCTGGTATGGATGACAAACTGGTTTCTTATAAGGATAACATACGTCAGTCAACCTTACCTAGTATATCAGAAATAAAGCTATTAACCAATACTGTGCATGTTGGTTTTTATGAAAATCCAAGCTTGTCAAATAGAGCTATTTTGTTATTTTTGCAAAATCATATTGCTGTATAATTTGCATTTGTATTTTTAAAATATTATCTTTCGTACTTTAATTATATACCTTAGAACACGTCATGAGAATCACCTTGTTGTCTTTTATATTTTTAATAACTACTTTATGTGGCTATTCGCGGCATATTACAGGTGGAGAAATGAGGTATGATTTACTTTCTAGCACTCCATTTACAAGAACTTTTAGAATTACTTTGGTTTTATTTAGGGACGAAAATTGTACTGGAAATTGTGCGGATATGCCCTCTTTTGTTAGAATTGGAATTTTCAATAATGACAACAACGAACCCTACAACGGACCAGGAACCTTACCAACATTAGATGCCAACTTAAACAGAACAGAGGTACTTCCTATTATAAATATTCCAAGATGCATAGTAAGTGCGCCCAATTTGAATTACACAGCTGGTTATTATGCAATCGTAGTTACATTAAAAAACAATACAGGCGGATATACTGCTGCTTACCAAACTTGTTGCAGAATTGAAAATATAAATAACATTATCGTAGAACCAGGCACAAATGGCGCCGGTGCTACGTATTCAACCATTATTCCTGGATCTGATTTTAATAATGTGCCCATATTAGACAATAGCCCAAAGTTTGAAAAGGGCATTTCCATACTTTGCTTCAATAAAGAATTCACGCTCGACTTTAGTGCTTCTGACCAAGATGGAGATCGACTGGTTTATTCATTAGTTAGTGCTTATGATGGAGGAACCGCTCAAAATGCGAGCAATATAACTCCAAGCTTACCACCTTATGGTGGATTAGACTATTCTAGTGGTTTTTCAGGTTTAAAACCTTTAGGTAATAGGGCAGTTATCAATGCTCAAACAGGAATCATTACAGGAATTGCACCAGAGGCAGGAAGATATGTTGTTTCTGTTTCAGTTAAAGCATATCGCAATAGTGTATTGTTGACTACTCATCGTAAAGATTTTATTATTACTGTAGCAGAATGTGATTTTGCTAGTGCCAATTTAAATTCGAGTTATATCAACTGCGAAAATTATACTATTGATTTTACAAACATTACCCCATCTCCATTGAATGAAACTTTTTCCTGGAATTTTGGAGATCCTGCTTCAGGAATTTCGAATGTTTCAAATCTAGAAAATCCAACACATATATTTTCAGGAGCAGGTTCTTATGGTGTACAATATATTGTAAATCCTGGAACAGGTTGCGCTGATACGGTGACTGCGCAGGTTAAAATATATCCTGGATTTTTTCCTGAAATTGCTTCTAATAACCCTTCGTGTAAAAGTAAACCCGTTTTACTAAGGGATTTAACACGCACAAATTTTGGTGTAGTAAATAATTGGCATTGGGATTTTGGTTTAAATAATGCAACCAATGATACCAGTAACATTCAAAACCCACAATTTGTTTTTACAGATACAGGAACTTTCTCAGCTAGTTTAATTGTTGGTACTAATTTAGGATGTATTGATACCGTTTATAAAACAATTAAAATTGTTGAAAAACCAACAATCAAATCAACTAATGACACTTTGATTTGCTCTGCTGATTTCTTACAATTAACTGCTACTTGTGACATTCCCGGTAATTTCACCTGGACGCCAAATTATAATATCAACAATACATCCGTATCAAACCCAATTGTTCATCCATCAGTAAATACTGTTTATTATTTAAATTTTATTGATGCTGTTGGCTGTATTGCACTTGATACGGTAAAAGTAAACGTGGTTGATTTTGTAACTTTAAATGCAGCAATAGATACCACCATTTGTTTAACAGACACCATTAAATTAAGGGTTGAAAGTAACGGGCTTCTTTATCATTGGACTCCTGAAAATGTAATTGAAAATCCAATCGTAAAAGAGCCATTGGCCATTCCTAGAGCAATGCTTACTACTTTTTATGTGCAAGGTAATATTGGGTCTTGTTTTGCTAGAGATTCAATAAAAGTTAAAACCGTTCCTTACCCAATACCTAATGCTGGAAATGATACTTCTATTTGCTGGGGAACCAATGCAACCTTACACGCATCAGGTGGTGTATTTTATAGTTGGTCTCCTACTAATTTTCTTTCTGATACAACATCCCCAAATCCTACTGTAATAAATCCTAATCCTGGGTTTATTGATTTTGTGGTAACGGTAAGGGATGTAAACGGATGTCCAAAACCAGTTAAAGATATCGTTCGTTTAAATATCAACAGAATTATTGCTGATGCAGGACCAAGAGATACGGCGTTGGCGCAAAATCAACCATTGTATTTGCATGCAACAGGTAGTACAAATTATTTATGGACCCCCGTTACACAATGGCTAAATAACCCTTTTATTGCCGATCCCATTTCTACACCACAAGACAATATTGAATATGTGGTTAGGGTAAGCAACAGCATTGGTTGTTTTGATACAGATACCATCAACGTTCGATATTATAAAGTGGAGCCGGATTTTTATATCCCTAATGCATTTACACCAAATGGTGATGGTTTAAATGATGTAATAAAACCGATTGCAATTGGAATGAAAACGATAGACAAATTCATCGTATTAAATCGTTGGGGTCAAACAATGTTTTCAACCACTAGAACAGGCAAAGGTTGGGATGGGAAAATAAATGGCATTACACAAACTACAGGAACTTATATTTATTACATAGAAGGCAAGAAATTCAACAACCAAGCCATTTCTACAAAAGGAACATTCCTATTAATAAAGTAAATCCTACTATTTAGATTAATCTCCATTTTGGATTAATCTCCACTTTTTCAGTTTAACCCGGATTTTGCAGTTGGAATCGTGATGAAAGGAAAAAAGGCAATAAAGACGGGTGTTTGAGCCGATTTTTTGGTCGAGAGCATATTAAAATATGGTAAGATCAAAAAGTCAAGCAAACGCTTGTATTTGCAGCATTTTTTTCTTGTAATAGATTTCAACTGCAAAATCTGGGTTTAACTCTATTGCAATTGACAAATCAGATTTAAATTCTCCAATTCAAAAAAGTATTTTTGCAATAATTCTATTTGACGCCAATCTATAATTGTCAAAATGACTTTTCTAATTTTTTAATAAAACAACCAAATGAGTAAAACCATATTTATCACAGGCGCTACTTCAGGTATAGGAAAAGCTTGTGCTGAAAAATTTGCTTCTGCCAATTATCGATTAATCATTTCGGGACGTAGATCAGATCGTTTAAATAATTTAAAAACAACGCTAGAATCGAAATTCAATGTTGATGTTTTAGAATTATGTTTCGATGTTCAAGATAAAAATGCAGTGTTTGAAGCGATAAAACATTTGCCAGAAAATTGGAGAAAAATTGACGTGCTAATCAATAATGCTGGTCTTTCATTGGGCAGAGATAACTTCGCTGATTGCGATATTGCTGATTGGGAAACCATGCTTCAAACCAATGTAAACGGGTTACTTTACGTATCGAAAGCTGTTTTGGATTTATTAATTCCAAATGAAAGTGTTGTTGTAAATATTGGTTCTATTGCCGGTAAAGAAGTGTATGAAAATGGAAATGTGTATTGCGCCTCTAAATTTGCAGTTGATGCTATTTCAAAATCTATGCGTGTTGATTTATTAAAAAAGGGAATTCGCGTTACTGTTATTCACCCCGGTGCTGTTGAAACTGAATTTTCAATTGTACGATTTAAAGGAGACACAACAAAAGCATCACAAGTGTATAACGGTTTTAAACCATTAACTCCGGAAGACGTTGCTGATACTATATTTTATGCAGCTAATTTGCCCTCACATGTATGCATAAACGAACTTACAATCATGCCTAAGCAACAAGCAAGCGCAAGTTATTTTCACAAAGATTAATCAATGTGATTCTATTGTGATAACGAAATTCTAATTTGTATTCCAGCTCTGGTATTTGTAGTGGGTGCACTTGATGATATATAAGGCTTCACCCTTCGTTGA
>Ga0304730_1002503_pt1 | contig 13084 bp, 9 predicted proteins | sample M_130628_MF_Meta_FD_190474 | JGI IMG/M metagenome (GOLD analysis project Ga0304730, IMG submission 190474) | Freshwater microbial communities from Lake Montjoie, Canada to study carbon cycling - M_130628_MF_MetaG (v2) (version 2) | ecosystem: Environmental > Aquatic > Freshwater > Lake | place...
CAATCCAAGGAAATGGTTACAAGTCCCTTGAAGAGGGTCAGGCAGTTTCATTTGAGGTCGTACAGGGTCCAAAGGGTCCTCAGGCTGATGCAGTTAATCCTGCCTAATTAAAACCGCTTTAAAAATAGCCCTCACTGGAAACAGTGGGGGTTATTTATTTTGGTACAGGTGGAATCTCACCAACTTTTAACTTACGTGCATTAACTTCTTTCACAGGAGATAAATCTTTACCTTTTCTCCAAGCATCCAAATATTTCCACGGCAATACTTCCCCGCGGCGAACCCACCATGTATCAGGCGTTGTTGGCCAAGAGATACCAAAATGTAAATGAGGAGCAGTGCCGCGCGCACTTCCGGTAGCACCAACCGCACCAAGCACACGTCCTGCTAGAACGGAAACTCCTGGTTGGATGCTTGCAGGAATAGAGCGCAGATGGGATCCGTAATATCGAACACCATCTTCACCAATGATTGAAACGTAGAGTCCTCCGCGATCAATACCTAAATTTGTTTTTCCACTCCAAAGATCTGTGCGGTTCACTTCATCGACCACGCCATTAATTGGAGCCACAAACTTACATCCAGCTTTTGTCAAAATATCGGTGGCCGCATAATCATGGTGAGCTCTGGCGTAGTTGACTTCACAGCCTGTCACTGGAAATACATAAATAGGTGCAGCGCTTGCGCTACTCATGGGAATTAACATCAATAGGCCCAGGAGCGTGGAAATACGGCGCAGATTCATATGTCTGACCTTATCTTTGCCACTATAGATTTAGCCCCGTAACATACGCATGCACTCAAAGAAGTTTTAGGGGCGGTAGCTCAGTTGGTTAGAGCCCAGAACTCATAATTCTGTCGTCGTCGGTTCGAGCCCGACCCGCCCCACGTAAGAACCCTAAGAATTAACTCTGCAGATCAAAGCGATCTGTATTCATAACCTTGGTCCACACAGCAACAAAGTCTTTAACAAACTTTTCCTTGTTATCGTTTTGTGCATAAACCTCGGCATATGAGCGAAGAATTGAGTTAGATCCAAAGACTAGATCCACACGTGTAGCTGTCCAATCAACAGTTCCGCTCTTTCGATCACGGATGTTGTAGAGGTTCTCCCCTGCTGGCTCCCACACGTACTTCATGTCAGTGAGGTTCACAAAGAAATCTGTTGAAAGTGCGCCAACATTTTTTGTAAATACTCCATGAGATGTGCCTGCATGGTTAGTACCAAGCACGCGCATTCCACCAATCAACACTGTCATTTCAGGAGCAGTAAGGCCCAGAAGTTGAGCCTTGTCCAGGAGTAATTCTTCTGGTGATACTGCGTAATCCTTCTTCACCCAATTGCGGAATCCATCATGAATTGGTTCAAGCACTGCGTAGCTGGCAACATCGGTTTGTGCCTGAGTTGCATCACCGCGACCTGGAATGAAGGGAACTGAAATCTTTACTCCAGCAGCAGCTGCTGCTTTTTCGACTCCTATGTTTCCAGCCAAAACAATCACATCTGCGATGCTTGCACCAGATGCTTGTGCAATTGGCTCCAGAGCAGCAAGCACTTTGTTTAATCGTGCAGGCTCATTGCCTTCCCACTTCCGCGCAGGCTCTAAACGAATACGAGATCCATTTGCTCCACCGCGAAGGTCAGAACCACGAAATGTTCTTGCGCTGTCCCAAGCAGTTGATACCAACTCTGAAACTGAAAGTCCGCTTGCTTCAATCTTTGCCTTTACTGCGCCAACATCATAAGAATTTGTTCCTGCAGGAATTGGATCCTGCCAAATCAATTCCTCTGAGGGGACATCAGGTCCGATGTAGCGAATCTTTGGACCCATGTCGCGGTGTGTTAACTTAAACCAAGCGCGGGCAAATGCATCATCTAGATGTGCAGGTTCTGCATGGAACTTCTTCGAGATCTCCAAATAAATTGGATCAATAATCATCGCCATATCTGCATCAGTCATCATTGGGTTATAGCGAATTGATGAGTCCTCAACATCTACAGGCTTATCAGCTTCAACAATATTTGTTGGCTCCCACTGATGTGCACCAGCTGGAGATTTCACAAGTGCCCACTCATGCTTAAATAGCATTTCAAAGTATCCTGCATCCCACTTAGTTGGCTCAGTTGTCCAAGCACCTTCAATGCCACTTGTTACTGTGTTGCGACCAACTCCGCGCTTTGTGTGGTTATTCCACCCCAAGCCTTGCTCAAAAATATCTGCAGCCTCTGGTGCTGCCCCCAACAATGAAGCATCACCATTTCCGTGAGCTTTACCAACTGTGTGTCCACCTGCTGTTAAGGCAACGGTCTCTTCATCATTCATTGCCATGCGTGCGAAAGTTTCACGGATATGTTGCGCAGTTAGTGCTGGATTAGAAACTCCATTAATGCCTTCAGGGTTGACATAAATTAATCCCATCTGAACTGCAGCCAGTGGGTTTTCTAATGAACTTGCATCAGTCGTGTCTGCATATCGCTCATCACTTGGCATCATTAATTCTGATTCAGATCCCCAATAGATATCGTGTTCTGGATGCCACACATCTTCTCGTCCAAAAGCAAAGCCGAAAGTCTTTAGGCCCATGCTTTCATAGGCGATTGTTCCTGCAAGAATAAATAAATCAGCCCAGCTCAGTTTGTTTCCATACTTTTGCTTGATGGGCCATAACAAGCGACGTGCTTTATCTAGATTGCCGTTATCTGGCCATGAGTTAAGTGGAGCAAATCTAAAACTTCCTGTGCCTGCACCGCCGCGTCCATCGGCAACACGATATGTACCAGCTGAGTGCCATGCCATACGAATCATCAATCCGCCGTAGTGACCCCAGTCCGCTGGCCACCACTCTTGTGTTTGAGTCATAAATTGATGCAAATCGTTTTTTACAGAAGCAAAATCTAAAGTTCTAACTTCTTTGCGGTAATCAAAATCTTCGCCAAGAGGATTTGTCTTGCGATCATGTTGATGCAAAATCTCTAACTTCAACGCCTTAGGCCACAAATATGTGTTTGACTCGCTTTCTTGAGTGTTTGCACCGTGTGCTACTGGGCACTTTGCGTCCATGGTTTCCCCCTGTTTATCGCCTTGAATTGTGCTTAGTATGGATGCAGCGGTACAGGCTCGCAAATTATGAGAGATAGGCTGAGTGCATGACTAGAGCTATAAAGCAGTAGACCGCTCGTGATGCAGCCACATACATCATCACCCCTTCTGAACTTGACCATAAATACAGTCGCGGGGTTCTGGGTGTAATTACTGGCTCTGCGCAATATCTAGCTACCAAAGATGCTACAAAGAGCGCATCTAGGGATAGCCCCATTTCTACACAATGATCACAGCACACATTTCTAGTGCCATCTCTCAATTGATTAAGTAATCTCTTTATGACGGAGTAATTATTTACTTTAGGTTTAACCTTGAAGACATGAACAATCGCGTATTAGTTGTAGTCGACGATGCTTTTCAAATGTCCACACTAGTTGCTGCTTTACGCTTACATGAGATTGATGTGATCGGAGAAGCTAAAAGTGAGAACGTTGCTATCAATTTACTTCGACGATTGCAACCAGATGTAATTTTACTCGATATGAATATTGTTGGAATATCTGCCATAAAAATCGCCGTTAATATGCGCAAAGTAAATCAAGACATTGGAATTGTTATTCTCAACAGTTGTTCAGATCTTCGTCTGATAGGTGAATCCAATGATGAAGTTCCAGTCGGAGCAAAGATATTAATAAAGAAATCAATCGTAGATTTCACTGTTTTATGCACTGCTATCACTGAATCAAAGATCTCGGCCGTTGAAAAGCATAAGGTTGTATGGATTAACGGTAATACTTCATTTCAAGAGCAAGGTGTTCTGGCTTTGATGGCCCATCTGACTAACACTCAAGCCGAAGTTCTGCGTTTAGTTGCTGACGGAATGACTAATGCCCAAATAGGACGCACACGTTATGTGAGTGAGAAATCTGTGGAACAAGTAATTTCACGAGTGGCACAGGAGTTGAATGTGCAACCAGATGGAAATATGAATATGAGAGTGCAACTTGTTGGTGAGTATTTTCGATGGTTAGGCGCGCCACATCACTAATAGAGCAGAGTTAATCGGTAAAGTTTGCGCCTATGGAACTGCAAGAAATACGCAATCGATGGAACGAAGTCCTTGATGCAGTTCTAGAAGTAGATCGAATTTCATGGCTAGCTTTCTTTGATGCCCGCTTGGCCGAATTTGATGGCAGAACCCTTACTTTGGATTTTTCAGATGCCCGTAAACTTTCAAGCTCTCACGAATTTTCAGAGACTCGATTGAAACAACAGCAGATTCTCATTCAAACGATTAAATCCGTGCTGGCTATTGATGTTGAAATAAGTGAGAGATGAAGATCCGTGCTGCAATCACCGCTATTGCACTGACCCTATTACTAATTGATGTGCCACAAGCTCAGGCGGCAACTAGCTCACTCACTCTTTCCTTAAGACAAACACCATCGGCTACGGATTCAGTTGTAACTTTCTACGGCACCATTAAGCCGGCTCGATCTGGGTTGAGCATTAAAATTCAAGGCAATACCTCAGGTGCCTGGAAGACCACGCGTTTTATGACTAAGACCACAAAAGCCGGAACGTGGAAAATTGTCGCTGTTGCAACTTCATTTGATATTCCTATTAAGTATCGCGCTCAAGTAAATGTTGCAGGCAAGATTACAAACTCCCCCATACGCACTATTACGATAAAGAAACTACCCGAGATTTCACAAACTAATCCTTCTTTGGTTATTGAATCCTTCGGTCCTGGTGGTCGTATTCACGGGGCCGATGTGAGCAGATGGCAACATCCAAATGATAAACAAATAGATTTCGCACTCGCCTACTCAGCTGGACTGCGCTTTGTGATGATTAAAGCCTCTGATACTCGCGATGATGCAGATGCGCTCTCACTTAAATACCTTGTGATGGATCATTCTGCTGCACAAGCCGCAGGTCTCTACACAGGCTTTTATCATTATGCGATTTTGCCTGATGTCACTGATCCAGATGCAATTATCCGTGATGCAACTGCCCAAGCACAAAAAGCTCTATGGAGATTAGCTTCCATCGGTGGATACACTGAAAAAGATCTTGCCTATGCCCTAGATCTTGAGAATAAATGTGTGCGCCTATCATCTTCAGGTGCGTGCCAGAAATATGCCAGTCGTGCTGCAGTGACTTTATGGGCTGAAACATTCTTGGGTATTCTCAAAGAAAAGACTGGAAGAACTCCAATCATTTATTCCTATTCAAACTTTCTAGAGAGTTCAATGAATAAGAGCGCCAAATTATCCCAATATCCTCTCTGGCTTGCCCAGTATGCAATTGATCCCTTTGATCCCATCAATCAACCAGGCATTAAAACTGGCGGTTGTTTTGTTCACTCATGGACTGGTGCTAACTGTGATTCGCAATGGACTATCTGGCAATACACATCCTGCGGAATTGCACCTAAATATGGTGTGCCAGGAACTCGACTTGATCTCAATATCTTTAGAGGAAGCGCATCAGATTTCCTCAAACTCTCTAAGGGCAGTTGGGTACCGGCATTAGTAGATTTGATGCCAAATAATGAGCCGACTCAGATGGTTATCAATGCACAATCGGCGAGCACAACAAACAAATTAGTTACCTTTAAAACAACTGTCACAAGGCCTGACTCATCACCTGTTGTGACTGGTGCGGTAAAACTTGTCTTTGACGCTGCAACCACGCCACAAACCAAGCCGATTCAAACTGTTTTACGTGCCACAAGCGGTGAATGGACTTTAGCAATTAAAGACGTTCCTGCTGGAACTTATAGTGGAAAAGTTGTTTATACCGATGTTTCACAAACACATGCTCAGAGTTTGCAACCAGTCACTTTCACCGTGGTTCAAGGTCCAACACCAACGCCTTCACCAACTAAGAAGCCAGTGCCAAAACCTTCAGTAGATGGTTGTGCGAATCAGATTAAGAACTAACTTTTTCCTGCTCTTCTAGAAGTTCATCCAAAGCTTCAAGTTCACGATCTACTAATTCCTCGTAGGCAGCAACGGATGCTTTTCGATCTTTTGCACTCCACCCAAGCACTGGGGCAATAATGGCGGCGATCTCATCAGCTAAGTGCACACCGTGATCACTGGCTTCAAAAGCTATGCGGGTTCGGCGCGAAATAACATCATCAACGGTCCTTGCACCTTCATGACTTGCCGCATATTCAATCTCAGCTTTTATATAAAGCAAATCTTTATCAACTTTTGCAGCAAGCTTTGGGTTTGCTTCGATAAGTGCAAGAACTTCACTAATCATTGAGCCATAGCGATCGAGCAAGTGAGTAATAGTCTGGGCATCTAGGCCACTAGTTTCACTTAAGCGCTCAACTTGTTGGGCTAATGCAAAGTAACCATCGGCCCCAACTAATGGAAGTTTTTCTGTTACAGACTCAGGCTTAATGGCGCGTAGTTCAATGACCGCACGATCAATGGCATCTTTAGCCATCACTCGATAGGTGGTGTATTTACCACCGGCAATACTCACAAATCCTGGCGCTGGTCGATCAACTGTGTGTTCGCGAGATAGTTTGGTTGTTGCAGAGTCTTTGTTATTTGCAACCAATGGTCGCAATCCTGCATACACACCAATAATTTGAGAAACATCTAATTTAGGAAAGAGTACGCGATTGGCTTGATCCAAAATGTATTGAACATCTTCGCGGCTAGCAAGGGGTTCTGCTCGATCTCCGGTATATGGAGTATCGGTAGTTCCAACAATCCACTTATCTGCCCATGGAATCAAAAACAAAACTGAAATCGGAGTTTTAAGAATAATTCCAGCGTTAGATTTAATTGCTGAGCCTGGTAGAACGATGTGAACGCCCTTACTCATTGTCACGCCGTAGCCTGGCTTTAATTCAAACTTTGCGTGCAGCTCATCACTCCAAACACCTGCGCACATAACCGTAACTGTTGCAGTGATGTTAATTGTCTTGCCAGATACTAAATCTTTAGCTTTCACTCCTACAACGCGCTTACCTTCACGCAAAAGAGATTGTGCACTCACTCGTGTTGCAATCACTGCGCCATGGCGGGCAGCCGTGCGTGCGATAGTCATTGTGTGCCGAGCATCATCTACCTGTGCATCAAAATACTTAATTGCTCCAGTAATTAAATCTGGTCTTAAGGATGGTGCAATCGCATTAATCTGCTTTTGACCAATGTGTTTGTGCCAAGGAAGGGCGCGTTGAAAACCACGAAGGGCGTCATAGAGTGCAAGACCAGCACCAACATATGTGCGTTCCTTGAATTTTTCTGTCAGCGGAAATAAGAATCCAACTGGTTTAACTAAATGTGGTGATAAAGAAGAAACCATGAGTTCGCGCTCATTAAGTGCTTCACGTACTAACTTAAAGTCATATTGTTCTAGATATCGCAGACCACCGTGAATAAGTTTGCTAGATCGACTCGAAGTTCCTGAGGCAAGATCTTGGGATTCAATCAGAGCAACTTTCAGACCACGCGATGCTGCATCAAGGGCTGCTCCGACGCCGGTGACTCCCCCGCCTATAACTAAGATGTCAAAGGATTCACTCGATAATTGTGCAATGGCGCTATCACGCTGCTGGGGGCTTAGCTGTGACAGGAACATAAGCGTTGCTTCTCCATTGCATCTGGGTAGAGTAAGCCTAACTTAATTGTGAAAGGTTTTCTCTTCGTGACTTATATCGGCAGTTTGGATCAAGGAACTTCAAGTACTCGTTTCATGATCTTTGACCACTCAGGCAAAGTTGTCGGCCAACATCAACTTGAACATCGCCAAATAATGTCTCACCCCGGTTGGGTTGAGCATGATGCCAGTGAGATTTGGCAGCGCGTTCAAGAAGTCATAGCTGGAGCGCTCAAGCAGGCCGACATATTGGGCTCAGATTTAGCAGCTATTGGAATCACCAATCAACGCGAAACCACCGTGGTTTGGGATGTAAGCACTGGGCAACCTCTATCCAATGCCATCGTATGGCAGGACACTCGCACCACAGATTTTCTAGCTTCATTAACTGATTCTCAAAAGGAAACAATCCGCTTTAAGACTGGCTTAACGATTGCTCCTTATTTTGCTGGCAGCAAGATGAACTGGTTTCTCAGTAATGTCCCTGCTGCAAAAAATGAAAATGCACGTATGGGAACTATTGATTCATGGTTGCTGTGGAATCTTTCTGGTGGAGTTCGTGGTGGAGTACATCTAACTGATGTGACAAATGCAAGCCGCACACTGTTAATGAACCTTGAAACCCTTGAGTGGGACCAAGAACTTCTAGATATCTTTGGAGTTTCCCGTAGTTCACTTCCAGATATTAAATCTTCCTCTGAAGTGTATGCATCCACCGATCCCCACGGTCCATTTGGAACTTCCATTCCAATCGCTGGAATCTTAGGAGACCAACAAGCTGCAATGGTTGGGCAAGTCTGCTTTGAACGTGGTGAATCTAAAACTACATATGGCACTGGAAACTTTGCACTTCTCAACACTGGCACAGAAATCGTTCGATCTAAAAATGGTTTGCTCACAACCCTTTGTTTTAAATTTGGAAATCAACCCGCTCAATACGCCCTAGAAGGTTCAGTTGCTGTCACCGGCTCTGCCATTCAATGGCTGCGCGATCAATTGGGCATCATCACAAATGCTGCCGAAACTGAAAATCTTGCATCCTCTGTGACAGACACTGCTGGGGTTTATTTTGTGCCCGCATTCTCGGGCCTCTTTGCACCGTATTGGCGCAGTGATGCACGTGGTGCAATTGTTGGATTAACACGGGCTGCAACTAAAGCCCACCTTGCCCGCGCTGCCCTTGAAGCCATTTGCTATCAAACCCGCGATGTTATGGATGCAATGGTTGCTGACAGTGGAGTTCCAATGCATGAAATGCGCGTTGATGGTGGCATCACTGCTAACTCTCTGTGCATGCAGATGCAGGCCGACATTATGGGCATTGATATCACTCGCCCACTGATCGGTGAAACAACTGCGCTCGGTGCGGCCTATGCAGCTGGCCTTGCTGTTGGTTTCTGGAGTTCTCAAGATGAAGTTAAAAAGCAATGGCAGCAATCACGGCGCTGGTCACCAACGTCAACGGTAGAAGTGCGCGAGGCTGGCTATAAGAAGTGGAAGAAAGCAGTTGAGCGAACTTTGAACTGGGTGGATTAAAGCTTTGTAATTTCGATCAGCACAGCATTTGCCGGTGCAAGAATCGGTGCGCTCACTCCAATAGTTGCAAGGGCTGACCCTGACATCGTGATGCCATCCATCCACTGCGGTGGTGTAATTAACATGAAGCGTGGTTTGCCTGCAGGATAAACAGCCTTAATTGAATATGAAGCAGTTGCATCCAAGCCAACAAACTTAAGTGGTGCAGGATGAATTACCATAGTTGGAGTGAGTTGAACGTAGGCAAATATTGATTTCTTAGTATCGGCAGAAACAACACCATAGAGATATCCATGCTCATCTGGATAATCAACGCGGACAGATTTTCCACTGTGTAACAAGGCTCGATTATCTTTGTAGTACTGAGCCCATGATATGAGGTTCTTTCGTTCCTCAGAAGTTGCTTGCGTTATATTCCATTCAATTCCTGCGTGACCAAAGAGGGCAGTTGTCGCGCGCATTGAGAGTTCTAATGTGCGCCCAGTTTGATGTCCATGAGTTGGTCCAATATGTGTTCCCAGCATTTCAGGTGGGATAACTTGGGATGTCCAGCGCTGAATAGTTTGGCGCTCTAGCGCATCGTTGTTATCACTAGTCCAGAAGCGATCCACATAATCAATAACACCTAAGTCAATACGCCCTCCGCCAGATGCACATGATTCAATTTCAAGTCCAGGATGGCGCTTTTTTAACTCTGCAAACAAACGATAAATCCCTTGTGTTTGGCGGCGCACACCAGCAACACCTAAATGCCCTGCATCAACTAATACACGGTTGTGATCCCACTTAATGTAAGCAATCTTATGAGCAGCTAACACAGCAGAGGTTTGTTCCAAGACATGCTTATATGCGTCTTCATGTCCAAGATCTAGAACGAGTTGGTGGCGCCAAAGCGGTGGAGTTCGATCACCTTCATGCAAGATCCATTCAGGATGTGCGCGATATAAATCAGAGTCAGGGTTGACCATTTCGCCTTCAAACCAAAGACCAAACTCAATTCCCTTGCTATTGATGTATTCAATAATTGGCGTTAAACCATTTGGCCACACCGCAGGATCAATAACCCAATCACCTAAACCTGAGCGATCATTGCGACGGGAATGAAACCAGCCATCATCTAAGACAACGCGCTCAATACCCACTTCGGCGGCAACATCAACAAGTTCTCTGATCTTTGCTTCATTGTGATCAAAGTAGAGCGCTTCCCATACATTCAACGTCAGCGGGCGCGGGCGCTTAGGGTGAATTGCACGTGCACGCAGATGTGAATGAAACGCGGCGCTGATTCCATCTAGGCCTTGATTGGAGTACACAGCAAATAGCGCTGGTGCTTCATAGCTCTCTTGTGCACCAAGAATTACTTCACCAGCAAGTAAGAGTTCGCCTGCGCCCATTGATTGCGCACCATCAAAACCGCGCTCAACTAAATAATGTGAATTACCACTCCACGCAATGCTTGTTGCCCAAGCAGATCCAGTTTGGAAAGAAGTTTGTGCACCAAGTGCAATATCTGCAATAGAGAAGTTGTGACCACTTCTGCCCTCACGGGATTCACGTACCCACGTTCCTATTTGAATATCACGACGCTGTGGTTGACGCTCATTAGACCAACGGCCTGCAAAGTCTAAAGTTTGTGTTGCCTCTTGTGGCAAGGGCAACCAATGGATAAATTCGTTGAGAACATAATCAGAGGTTCCAATGTTTTTAACGCTTGCCTTTTGAATAAGAACTCCAAAGGCATCTAAATCAAAAGTTACTGCAACCTCTAACTCAGCATGAAAATCTCGAAGGGTTACAGCACAATGATTATCTTGATGATGAAAATCTGTTACTTCAAATTTAGTTGACCAAGCTTTTCCATTGCGGTGACCAGATAAAGATCCACGGCCTAAGAATCCACGAGAACTCTCGCGCATCAAACCTGGCAGCTGTGGTTCATCCCAAGAACTATTAGCAATCGATACTCGACTAGCTAGTGCGATGTCATGGTTCTGCCCAAGAATTGGGGCTCCCCAATGGCGAATTACCAAGGCCCCACTAACTACCTCGATAAGCAACGAGGAAGTTGGAGCGCTCAGAAGTGCAGTTTGCTTAGTCACAAAGGTAGAGTAACGACACTATGGAGCAGAGTAAAAAACTAAGCGCTGGCATCCTGCGAAATGATCGCCAGATGGCAGATGGGCGCACCATTCGCTATTACGACACTTCTGGCCAAAACCGCAGCGCTAAAGATGCGCGTCCTGTTGAAGAACAACCAGCTATCGGTGAACTTCGACTCGATCCCCTGGTTAACGAGTGGATTGCTATGGCATCACATCGCCAAGGTCGAATCTTTTTACCTCCCAAAGAACTCTGTCCGCTATGTCCAACAACAGGTGAGCTCCTAACTGAGATTCCTGAATCTGATTTTGAAGTAGTTGTCTTTGATAATCGCTCTCCTTCACTTCGCCCACCTACTGGTGATTGGGCATTACCTGATCAAGTTGGGCCAGATACTGATTTAGGAAGCGCTGCTGGAAAATGTGAAGTTATTTGTTTCACGGCAGAGCATGGAAATGCATTTAAAGATTTAACGCCTGCGCGCGTGCGCGTGCTGCTTGAAGCATGGATTGATCGCACTGCTGAACTCTCACAAGAGAGCTTTATTGAGCACATTGCACCATTTGAAAACCGCGGTGAAGAAATTGGTGTGACACTCACACACCCACATGGTCAGATCTATGCCTATTCATTTGTTCCACCTCGTGTTGAAAAGATGTTAGCTGCAGCCAATAAATACAAAGCTTCAACTGGAAAAGTATTATTTGATGAAGTAGTTGCACGTGAAATTCGCGATGAAGAGCGCATTATCGCCCGCAATGATTCTTGGATTGCATTTGTGCCATATGCCGCGCGTTATCCATTTGAAATTCACGTTGCACCACTAAACCCAGTTGCAGATCTAACTGGCCTCACAGATCAAGATCGCGATGCTTTTGCTCCAATCGCACTTGAAGTGATGAAGCGCCTGGATGGTGTCTTTGGAATAGATATGGCCTATATCGCTGCGTGGCATCAAGCACCTGTTCGTATTGGTCGCGACGTATTGCGCTTGCACTGGCAAATCACCAGCGTGCGCCGCGCTCCTGGAAAATTGAAATACCTAGCAGGATCTGAATCGGCCATGGGTGCATTCATAATGGACATGCGCCCTGAGCAATCAGCAGCACAGTTGCGCGAAGTAGTTTTGTAATGCGGGTATTAGTAACTGGTGGCACTGGCTATATCGGTGCTACTGCAGTGGAAGTTTTGCTCTCGCAAGGGTATGAAATATCCATTCTGGATGATTGCAGTACTGGGCATGCAGATACTGCCCCTGCTGGTGTGAGCTTTATTCAGGGCTCACTTTTGAACTCCGGTGATTTAGCCCAAGCACTCGTTGGTGTTGATGCAGTCATGCACTTTGCCGGTAAATCACTTGTTGGTGAATCTGTTGAAAAACCCGATCTTTATCACCAGATAAACGTTGATGGCTCACGCAAGTTACTTGATGAAATGCACAAAAGCGGTGTAACAAAGTTAGTTTTCTCTTCATCTGCTGCAACTTATGGTGAACCTGAACGCGTACCTATTCTAGAAACTGCTCCAACGAAGCCAACTAATCCATATGGTGCTACTAAATTAGAAATCGATCGAATGATTACAGCAGAGGCCGCCTCACGTGGGATCGCTGCAGCATCGCTGCGCTATTTCAATGTTGCAGGTGCGCTTAAATCAAAGCGGGGCTGGTTAGCTGAGCGCCACAACCCAGAGACACATTTGATTCCAAATATATTGAGAAGTACTAAAGAAAACCCAGTAAAGATTTTTGGCACAGATTGGCCAACTGCTGATGG
>Ga0304730_1002504_pt1 | contig 13083 bp, 15 predicted proteins | sample M_130628_MF_Meta_FD_190474 | JGI IMG/M metagenome (GOLD analysis project Ga0304730, IMG submission 190474) | Freshwater microbial communities from Lake Montjoie, Canada to study carbon cycling - M_130628_MF_MetaG (v2) (version 2) | ecosystem: Environmental > Aquatic > Freshwater > Lake | place...
TTAACTTTTTTCATAGAATAACACTTTATGGCATCAAGGGCACAAGATCAAGCCCAGAAATCTCCGGCAAATCAAACATCAGATTCATATTCTGCACAGCCTGTCCTGCTGCGCCTTTCACAAGATTATCAATCACAGATAAAACTACAACCTTATGACTGCCTTGCGGCTGATGGATACTAATGCGACATTGATTTGAGCCTCTTACAGATCTTGTTTCTGGATGGGAGCCTATTGGCATCACATCCACAAACGGCTCATTTTGATATCTTGATTCAAAAAGCGCCTGAATATCTGTTTTCTTAGTAAGTGTTGCATAAAGTGTTGCATGTATGCCTCTGATCATCGGCGTCAGATGTGGCACAAAGGTGAGATGTACCGGTTGATTCGCAACATTTGTAAGTCCTTGCGTAATTTCCGGTAAATGTCTATGTCCTTCTACCCCATAAGCTTTGAAGTTATCGGAAGCTTCTGCTAATAATACATTCACTTCTGCTTTTCTTCCTGCCCCCGATACGCCTGATTTAGCATCTGCAATTAAATCATCTAGATCAATCACCCCGGACTCAATCAAAGGAATAAACCCCAATTGAATGGCCGTTGGGTAACAACCAGGATTGGCTACGAGTGATGCTTTTTTAATTTTTTCTCTATTTATTTCAGGTAAGCCATAAACTGCTTCTTTTAGAAGATCGCTACATGTATGCGGTATTTTGTACCACTTTTCCCAGACGTTAGCGTCTTTTAATCTAAAGTCAGCGGCCAAATCAATCACTTTGACCCCGGCCTTAAGAAGGGCTGGCACCTCTTGCATCGCAATCCCATTCGGCGTTGCAAAGAATACAACATCACATTTTGTTAAATCAGCGGCCTTAGGATCTTCGAATTTAAGGTCAATGAGGCCCCTTAAACTTGGGAATAAGCTAGCAATCGATAAGCCAGCCTCGGCTCTCGAGGTGACGGCTTGAATAGTGACATTGGGGTGCTTCACTAAAATTCTTAATAGTTCAACGCCGGTATATCCGGTCGCACCTACGACGCCTACTTTGATCTTGGACATATTTGGTACCTTTAATTTAAAAGAAGTCTTAACTCTTAAAAACCCATACTAACAAAATTTATTTAACTCTATATAACAAAAAAGCCGCTTGAAAGCGGCCTTTTTGCTCTTTGGAACTTGAAACAATTAACGTTTCGAGAATTGTTTACGTCTACGAGCTTTTCGAAGACCCACTTTTTTACGCTCAACTTCGCGTGCATCACGTGTTACAAAGCCAGCTTGTGAAAGCGTACTTTTTAAATTTGTATCATAGTCAATCAATGCGCGTGTAATACCATGACGCACAGCACCTGCTTGACCGGACTCACCGCCGCCAATAACGTTTACATTGATATCAAATGTACTTAACGTGTTGGTTAGGTCGAGTGGTTGGCGAAAAATCATACGGGAGGTATAACGTGAAAAATATTCATCCGCAGGTTTGTCGTTCACAGTGATTACGCCTTTACCTGGCTTCATGAACACACGAGCTACTGAGCTCTTTCTGCGACCTGTTCCGTAATTGTATTTACCTATCATATATTTCCTTAACTAAATGCTTAATGGTTGTGGTTGTTGCGCCACATGATCATGCGTTGGGCCTGTATAGACTTTCATCTTTTTAATCATGGCATAACCCAAAGGTCCTTTTGGTAACATTCCCTTCACTGCCTTTTCTAAAGCACGGCCTGGAAAACGGTCTTGCATCTTAGAGAAGTTCGTTGTTGAAATGCCGCCTGGATAACCTGAATGGCTATGGTAAAGTTTTCCGTCACCTTTGTTACCCGTTACTTTAATCTTTTCCGCGTTGATCACAACAATGTAATCACCCGTATCTACGTGCGGTGTATAAATGGCTTTATGTTTGCCACGTAAACGATGTGCAATCGCACTTGCTAATCTGCCCAATACTGCGTCAGTTCCGTCTACAACGAACCAATCGTGTTTTACTTCATGGGATTTTGCTGAAAATGTTTTCATTTCAATACCAACTTTTGCGCTATAAATTTAAAAAAAGAGGTGAATTCTATGCCAAAACTGCCTGTTTTGTCAATTCTATTAATGATTTAGTTCACATGCAGATAGTGAAAAAATATCCCTAAGAAGACAAGCCCGCCTAGGTAATTATTGCTTAAAAAAGCAGCAAAACAAGCTTCCGGGTCTAGGTTCTTGATTCGACGATAAAGCCAACCAATGAAAATTACGCCTAAAGCTACAAAACAATAAAAAGGCCAACTGAAATGCTCTAAGAAACCTACCAAAACTAAGCAAGCCATCATACAGGTATAACTCAACATGATGGCTTCTTTCACAAAATCTCCAAACCAAATGGCCGAAGAGCGAATACCAATCTTCAAATCATCATTTTTATCAGTCACAGCATAAAGCGTATCGTAAGCAATGGCCCAGAATAAGTTCGCCAAAAATAATAACCATGTCGTCATGGATAAAGGGGTCTCATTGGCAACAAAAGCCATTGGAATACCCATCCCAAAACTCAATCCTAAATATGCTTGCGGCATCACAAAAAATCTTTTTGTTAATGGATAAGTAAGAGCTAAAAATAAAGCGATCAATGAAAAATAAAAAGCTTCATGATTTAAAAATAAAACGCATATCAAAGCGCCTATTAATAATGTAATCAATAAAAAAAGGGCATTTTTGACCGGAATAGATTGATTAGCTAATGGCCGTAATTTTGTGCGTGTCACAAAAGAATCAAATTTACGATCAAGAATATCGTTGACTACACAGCCCGCAGAGCGCATTAGTACTGTGCCAAAAATAAAAATAATGAGGTATTGAATACTTGGGGTGCCATGTGAGGCTATAAAAAGTGCCCATAGTGTTGGCCACAACAATAAGAAAATACCAATGGGTCTATTAAGACGCATAAGATGAATATAGGAATGCATCTTTGAATGAAGTCTAACTATTCAAGTTTGAATGAAATGGGAACAAGCACATTAAAATTTTTACCGCGAAGACTTTCGGGAGGCGCAGGAAATGGTGAAGCTTTCTTGATCATTTCAAGCGCCTCGTTATCTAAAACTTCATAAGTACTACTTTTTTTAATCTTCACACTAACCACGGAACCTTTGCTGTCAATTTCAAGATCAGCAATGACTGTGCCTTGCCATCCTCGCATTTGAGCAATTTTTGGGTATTGCTTATATTTTGCAATCGCATTTGCAAGCAAACTGCTGTAACTCTCTAAATGCTGAGTCACTTGTTCTTGGGGCACAATATTAGGCGTTTTTGAAATAGCTTCGGCAGGCGCTGGAGGGGCTGCTTCTTTTGGAATGGGCTGTGCGATTGAGGTCGCATTTTTATCTATGATAGGTGTAATTTTTTTTTGCACAGGCTCAACTTTTTTAATTGGTTGAGGTGTTTCAATTTTTTCAATTAGTTTTTGAATTGGTGAGGTTGAAATTGTGACGCTCATCTCTAAAGGCTTCAATACCGGTTTATTAAATTCAGGTAATCCAATCATCAAGATGATATGAATCGCTATTGAAAAACCAATAGCTTTAGGCAAATCAAAATGAAAAGGTAGGTTTCTCGACAAGCTCACGATTTTTTGATTAATACTTTGAAAAAATTTAAAGAAAATTATAGCCTAAATCAATAAGCTCAAAACAATTTCATTGTTTACTAAAAAGATTCGGTAAAAAAACTTCGACGAGCAAAAGCATCTTTCCTTCTCTTTCCCATTCTGATTGTCTTAACCATACAACATCCTCATGGAGAAGATTTAAGGATTTTAAATGCAAATATAGTGCATCACTTGATTTACATATTTGGTATGAAAGTGAACGTCTAAAAATTTTAGGGTCTTTAAATAAAATATTTGCGAGCGATTGTTGCCCAAGCGACTTTAAACAACTCCAGGCATCTTCAAGATCACTTTTTTTTAATAAAGTCTTCGCGTAAATCATGGGCAGATCATCGCTCCGAATAATCACTTCACGCATATACTCAGATTTATTTTCTGAGATGTAACCCTCATACATGATGTCAACTTTGACATTACCAAATTCTCCCTTTAATCGTTCTGTCAAAGAGCCTTCTTCCGTAAGCCAAGAGAAAGCTTTTCCTTCAGCTGTAGGCAATGTTAACCAAGTCATGTCTATACTTTCACTCTTTCATTAGCGTGCGTTAGCCAGCGCTTTAAATGAAGATGAGAAGCTTCTGGATAGTCTTCTAATAATTGATCGGCGATCGTTTTGGCTTCTTCTAGTAATTTAAAATCACGATTGAGATTTGCAATGCGTAACATAGGTACACCACTTTGACGCACCCCTAAAAACTCTCCAGGCCCTCTTATATTTAAATCTTCTTGAGCAATGATGAAACCATCCGTATTCTCAAAAATGACTTTAAGCCTTTGCCTTGCAAGCTCTGATAATTTTTTATGGAACAATAAGATACATGTGCTCTTAAGTGACCCGCGCCCTACACGTCCGCGCAATTGATGTAATTGTGAAAGTCCCATGCGCTCTGCATTTTCAATGACCATAAGTGTTGCATTAGGCACATCTACACCCACTTCGATCACAGTGGTTGCTACCAATAATTGAATATTGCCATTCACAAACTCAGACATCACTCTTTGCTTCTCTGATGATTTCATTCTTCCGTGGACCAGGCCTACTTTTAAATCCTTAAAATGAGATTTCATATTTAAGAAAGTTGCTTCAGCAGTTTGAAGCTGCAGCACTTCGCTCTCCTCAATCAAAGGACATACCCAGTAAACTTGAGCGCCAGCATGACATACCTCATGCACTCTCTTTAAAATTTCATTTCGTCGGTCTTCTGAGAAAAGTTTTGTCACAATCGCTTCCCGGCCTTTGGGTAATTCATCAATGACAGACACATCAAGATCTGCAAAAAAACTCATGGAAAGAGTTCTTGGAATCGGGGTAGCACTCATCATCAGTTGATGTGGTTCAATCATTTTATTTAACGCACCTTTTTTTCGTAATGCTAATCTTTGTTCAACGCCAAATCGATGTTGTTCATCAATAATACTTAAGCCTAATTTTTTAAAAATGACATGATCTTGAAAAAGTGCATGCGTGCCTACAGCTATCTGCGCCTCTCCTGATATCGTCATATTTAAAGAAATCTCTCGATTTTTTTTGGATTGACTGCCTGTTAGCCAAGCCACCTTTATATCTAAAGGGGTTAACCACCCAGTAAGTTTACGATAATGTTGCTCTGCCAGAATTTCAGTAGGTGCCATAAAAGCCACCTGACTTCCATTCTCGATCACTTGTAAAGCTGCAATTGTTGCTACTACTGTTTTACCACTGCCTACATCACCCTGTAATAGCCTTTGCATCGGATAGTTTTTTTCAAGATCATTCTTAATTTCTTGAATAACTTTTTTTTGTGCTTCAGTTAAATCAAATTCGAGCTTTTCCATAAACATAGTTGTGAGTTTATTTTTAGCTTTTAATGGTGTAGCTGTAAGCGCTCGCCTTATCAAATAATTAGATCTTAAGGATAATTGTTGTGCTAAAAATTCATCAAAGATAATTCTTTGATAAGGCCTGCTTGTGAATGTCTCGTGGCTTTCAACTTCTTTAAAATCTTTTGGATGGTGAATACTTTTTAAACTTTCATAAAGATTTGGTAAGTTTAATTTCTCATAGGTCGCTGGTAAAAATAAATCTTTTAAATAATTTTTTAAGTCAAAGTGAAGAAACATTTTATCAATCGCATCTTTGACTGTTTTTTGTCCCACGCCTGCAACTAAGGAATAAATAGGTGTTAATGATTGAGGCAAGACATCGCTATCTCTGATTAATTTACATTGCGGATGAATCATCTCGAATGCAAATAAATTATGGCGCGCCTCACCTAGGATGCGAATACGGTTTCCCACCTCAAACATCTTCATTTGACTTGTGAAGAAATGCAGGAATCTAAGCTGTAAACTTGCCGACTCATCTTTGACTTGTACGATAAGCATTTTTTTAGGCTTATAAACAATTTCAGCCCTAATGACTTCTGCTTCTACTTGAGAAAGCATACCCATTTGAATATCTCGAATAGATGTCACGATGGTTTCGTCTATATAACGAATAGGAAGATGCATAACTAAACCAAATATATCTTCAATGCCCAATTTTTTGAGCTTGTTTAAAACTGAAGGCGTGTAAAGCTTAAGCTCGGCTAAAGAAGTCAGATTGAAATACTCTTAAAAAAATAATTTAAATAACGACAACACCGTCAGCTTCAATAAGTGCATTTCTAGGAAGTGAAGCAACACCTACTGCAGCTCTTGCTGGATATGGCTGTATAAAATATTCGCCCATAATGGTATTCACGAGCGCAAAATGAGATAAATCTGTTAAATAAATATTAATTTTAACAATATCCCTTAGCGAAGCATTTGAAGCTTCAACAACTGATTTTAAATTTTTAAAAACTTGATGAATTTGTGCCTCAATGCCCTCGACCAATTGCATAGATTGAGGATCGAGTGCAATTTGCCCTGACAAGTAAATAGTATTCCCTGTTTTGACAGCTTGAGAATATGTACCGATCGCTTCGGGTGCATTTTTAGTTTGAATAATTTCTTTTGTCATTTCTTTAATCTTTCTTAATTTAATAAATTTGCTTAAGAGGTTTTCATTTTGACGCGACTAATTCTCGAAATATTACTAATCTTTCTTAAGTTTCGTATCAGCTCTGCTAAATGAATGCGATTATGAACTTGCACAATAAAATTCACATTCACGAAATGTCCGCCATCGGATTCTTCTACATTCACATTATCAATATTTGAATCTGATTCTGCAATCACAGATGAGATCTTAGCTAACATACCGCGCTCATTTAACACCATGATTTGAAGGTTCACTTTAAATAAGCGATCTGGATTAGGGTCCCATTCAACATCTAACCATTTATCGGGGTCAAGTTTAAATTTACGAATCGCTAGGCAATCATGCGTATGAACGACGAGCCCTTTATCTTTATTAATAAATCCTAAAATAGGATCCCCTGGAATAGGATGGCAACAGGCGGCTAATTGAATAGCCATACTTTCTGAACCTTTAATAGTGATGACATCTAGTTGTTTATGTTTGCCTTTCACATGATTAATTCCATCCATAAAACTAATCAATTGATGAGCCACCATAACGTTCATGCGTTTACCCAAACCAATTTCAGCCAAGATGTCTTCTTTAGTTTTAAGGCCATAATCGCTGATTAATTTTTTCCAATGAGATTCTTTGACAGATGACGGGGTGATATGAAGTGCTTTGAGTGCTTGGTTAAGCATGCCTTCGCCAAGCCTTGAAGACTCTTCTGATTCAATTGATTTTAAATATTGTCGAATATGTGATCTAGCTTTACCTGTAATCACAAAATTAAGCCATGCCGGATTAGGTTTAGCTAAGGGTGCCGTAATAATTTCAATATGATCTCCATTGTTCACTTCGGCACGAAGTGGCACGAGCTCCTGATTATATTTAGCTGCTACGCAACAATTACCGACATCACTATGCACCGCATATGCGAAATCAACTGCAGTGGATCCTTTTGGTAATGCCAAAATTTTTCCTTTAGGCGTAAAAACATAAACTTCATCAGGGAAAAGATCAACTTTTAAATGTTCTAAAAATTCAAGTGAATCAGCACTATCTGATTGAATTTCTAGAAGACGTTTTAACCATTGATGTGTTTGTTGTTGAAGTTCAGTGAGATGTACGTCTTTAGTTTTATATAACCAATGAGCTGCAACACCTGCCTCTGCTAGTTTATGCATTTTTTCACTGCGAATTTGTACTTCGATAGGCGTTCCGAATGGTCCAAACAAACTTGTATGTAGCGATTGATAGCCATTAGCTTTTGGAATTGCTATGTAATCTTTAAATTTGCCCGGGAGTGGTTTATATAAGCTATGCAATGCACCTAATGCAGAATAGGCATCATTCGCTTCTTTCACAATAATTCTGAATGCATAGATATCATTAATTTGCGCAAACGACATACTTTTTTCGCTCATCTTTTTATAAATGCTATAAGTATTCTTTTCTCGCCCCGTAACTTCAGCATCTATTTTCATCTCCACTAATTTTTGCTGAATCGATGCTGTTATTTTTTCAACGACTTCACGACGATTACCTCGAGAAGCTTTCATGGCTTTTTGAATTGCGCGATAGCGCATGGGGTAGAGATGTTTAAAACTTAAATCTTCAAGTTCCTGATAAATTGTATTTAATCCCAATCGATTTGCAATGGGAGCATAAATATCATGTGTTTCTTGTGCGATACGTTTTTGTTTTTCAGGTCTTAAAACATCTAAGGTTTGCATATTGTGAAGGCGGTCAGCTAACTTTACTAAAATGACACGGACGTCATTTGACATCGCCAATAACATTTTTCTAAAATTTTCGGCTTGCGCTTCTGTCGCATCTTGAAATTCAATTTTATCGAGCTTAGATAAACCATCGACTAATACGGAAACTTGTTTACCAAATTTCTTTTCAATTTCTTTGTTGGTAATGGTTGTGTCTTCAACCACATCGTGAAGAAGGGCTGCGAGAATCGTAGGGGCATCAAGATGAAGTTTAGCTAAAGTGCATGCCACAGCCACAGGATGAACAATATAAGGCTCGCCACTTCGTCGCGATTGGCCATGGTGGGCTTCTTCGCTAAAGCGATAGGCATCCCATATTTTCTGGATATCTTTTGTTTTTAAATAAACTTTAAGAAGGGTTGTGAGCTCGGACTGTTCGTTATCAACGGGCAGTAGGGGGAGTGGCGGTGTTTTTTGAGCCTCCGCTTTATTGAAATGAGCGGTACTAGCCATGGTCTGAAGTCTTTTAAGGGCTAAAGCCCTAATTTAAGAAATTAGTACGTTGTTTTTCTATTTAAGATATCAAGACCAACTTTACCTGCTGCAATTTCTCTTAATGCTAATACCGTAGGCTTATCTCTTAAGCCGTGTGTGCTTACTAAAGCTTCAGCACCATTAGCTAATTGTCTTGCGCGGTAAGCGGCAGCTAAAGTAAGTTTAAAGCGATTAGGAATCATCTCTAAACAATCATCTACTGTAATTCGTGCCATGTTATTTCTCCAAATTTCAAGTCAAGTTTTTAATTAAGTGGCTATGTCGTGTCAGCTGAATATGACACATCAATCGAGTGGATCGAATAATGGCCATAAGATCGTGGAGCGCTACTTCAAAGTCATCATTGATTGTAACATAATCGAACTCATCCACATGGCTCATCTCTTCTCGCGCAACCGCAAGTCTCATTGCAATCGTCTCTTCAGAGTCATGCCCACGGTTATTTAATCTTTCAGCGAGCGTTTCAACAGAAGGTGGCAATACAAAGATTGAAACTGCCTCTTTAAATTGAGCTTTTAATGCTTGTGCGCCTTGCCAATCGATTTCTAGAATCACGTCTTTCTTTTGATCGAGAATGGACTGCACTGACTTTTTACTTGTGCCATACATACCGCCGTGACACTCAGCAGATTCTAAAAATTCACCCTTCTTTTTCAAGTCTAAAAAGGTCGCTTCATCAACAAAATGATAATCTGCGCCATTGACTTCGCCCGGTCGTGGCTTTCGCGTTGTGTGAGATACAGAAGCTTGAAGATCTTTATCTTTATTTAATAGGGCTTTAACAAGTGTCGTCTTACCGGCACCGGAGGCTGCTGCAATAATGAATAAATGGGCTTGGCTCATATAAAAGGCTTAATCGTTATTATTCGATATTTTGAATTTGTTCACGCATTTGCTCAATCAAAACTTTTAAATCAACTGATATTTGCGAAGTTTTAGGTGAAATAGATTTAGAACCTAGAGTGTTCGCCTCACGATTCAGTTCTTGCATCATGAAATCCAATTTTTTACCTATTTGACCATCTATTTTAAGTAACCGTCTTACTTCATCAATATGGGAAGTAATACGATTAAGCTCTTCGTCGATATCCATCTTTTGTATAAAAATAAGAAACTCTTGTTTGAGTCGATCTTCATCGATTGCAATTAAAGCTTCTTTGAACTTGTTCTCAATTTTACTTTGATGCTCTTTAATTAGAGTAGGTAATATTTTCTTAGCTTCCCCTACTAAGATTTCAATCTCTTTAAGTTTATCTAATAGAATTTTTTGTAACTTTTCACCCTCGCGCGCTTTTGACGCTTGAATTTCTATGAGCGCTTCTTTGAGATTTTTTTTAAGATCTTGTTCAAGTAAATTAATATCAAGCGATTGATCGTGCATGATTTCACTTGTTTTTAGAATATCAAGTGGATTGATAGGCTGCACATGAGAAAAATGTTTTCCAATTTCATTCACTGAATTGGCTAATTGTTTTAATTTAACAAGATCTACATTTTTAACATCTAGCGCATTGCTTTTCGATTTAAAATAAATTCTGCAATCTACTTTGCCTCTTTTAATTTCTGAGGATATAACATCGCGAATCATTGGTTCAAAAGTCCTCAGCGATTCATCCAATTTAACTTGGAGCTCAAGATAGCGATTATTTAAGGACCGAAACTCAAGGAGCAAAATACCTTGCTGAGTATCTGCTTCTTTAAAAGAAAAACCGGTCATACTTAAAGCCATAAAGGATCCAATTCAATATTTAATGGTCATTTTATCAATCTATAGTTGCATTTGCGACTAAAACCTTTAAATGACAAGATATCAATCAATTAAAGCTGGCTTATAATGACGACTTCTATCGAGGAAGAAGACTATGAGATTAAATCAACGCGCTCACAACCAATTAAGACCTGTTGAAATTATTAGGCATTACACAAAACATGCTGAAGGTTCTGTATTGATTAAATTTGGCGATACACACGTTTTATGCACAGCGAGTATTGACGAAAAAGTACCTTCTTTTTTAAAGGGTCAAAGTCAAGGCTGGATTACAGCTGAATATGGCATGCTGCCAAGATCTACCGGATCAAGAATGGATCGTGAAGCCGCACGCGGAAAACAATCCGGACGGACCCAGGAAATACAACGTCTAATTGGACGTAGCTTACGCGCGATTATTGATTTAAAAAAACTGGGCGAACGGACCATTCAAATTGATTGCGACGTTATTCAAGCCGATGGTGGTACACGCACAGCTAGCATTACGGGAGCTTATGTCGCAGTGCATGATGCTATTACAAATTTAATGGATAAAAAACTTATTTCAGAATCGCCACTGATTGATTCTGTGGCAGCTGTTTCTGTAGGTCTTCACGAAGGAAACCCATTATTAGATTTGGATTACAGTGAAGATTCAAGTTGCGATACAGATATGAATATCGTCATGACAGGTTCAGGCGGTTTTGTGGAAATTCAAGGCACCGCAGAGGGCGCGCCTTTTTCTCGCGCAATGATGGATCAAATGTCTGACTTGGCAGCGCAAGGCATTAAAGAACTCGTTCAATTACAAAAAAATGTTTTAAAGTAATTTCATGAATAAGCAAATCGTCATTGCAACAAGCAATGCCAAAAAACTCATCGAAATCCAATCGATCTTAGATGATATGAATGTTGAGATATTGCCTCAGTCACATTTCAAAATTGACGCCGCTGAAGAACCCTTCCACACATTTGTTGAAAACGCACTGATTAAAGCAAGACATGCAAGCCGATTATCAAAACTGCCTGCTATTGCAGATGATTCAGGTATTTCTGTAGATGCATTAAGCGGTCAACCGGGTGTGTTATCAGCTAGATTTGCAGGAGAGCCTTCATCGGATCAAAAAAATAACGAAAAGCTTTTGAAACTATTAGAAAATGAAACAAATCGAAAAGCACACTACACGTGTGTCATTGTATTTGTGAAACATGAATTTGATCCTGAGCCTATTATTGTGGAAGGTATCTGGCATGGAGAAATTTTAAAATCACCGAGAGGTTCAGGTGGATTTGGTTACGATCCTTTATTTTTAGATCATATGACTGAAAAAGCTGTGGCAGAATTATCTTCAGATATTAAAAACCGAATTAGTCATCGCGGACAAGCGTTGCATAAACTTAAATTAAAATTGAATCAGATATATGGATAAATTAAAAAATAAATGGCCTGCTTGGATTCGTGACGATAAATCAGTGGTGTCATGTACAGAAAAAATTAAGGTCATGAAAGAAAACTTTGATGAATTAAAGCAGCTTTCTCAGGATGCTATTGAAGATGGTCTTTTAATGGAAGTGTCTGAAAAACAAATGAAAGAAGCACTTCATCAAATGGTTGATGATCTTATTAATCCATACCTAAAAAATAAATAAGTCTTCTATGAGTCAAACTTCAAGACTCGCTATGCCACCACCACTCTCACTGTATATTCACATCCCATGGTGCGTCAAAAAATGTCCCTATTGTGATTTTAATTCACACGAACATAAAGAAGCTCAAAACTTTACTGATTTAGAATCTGTTTATGTGGATGCTCTAATCAAAGACCTTGAATATTCTTTACCTAAAATTTGGGGCAGAAAAATTCAGTCTATTTTTTTTGGTGGTGGTACGCCAAGTTTGTTTAGTGGAAAAGCTATTCATAAAATATTAGGTCAAGTACGCGCACTCACGCCTATTTTGTATGATGCTGAAATTACACTTGAAGCTAATCCAGGCGCCATTGATAGTAATCATTTTGAAGCATATAAAGAAGCTGGTGTCACAAGAGTATCTTTAGGGATTCAATCATTTAATGATGTCCATCTCAAGGCATTAGGTCGTATCCACGATAGCAATGAAGCCAAAAAAGGTATTGAAATTGCAATGCGTCATTTTGATGAGGTGAATTTAGATTTAATGTACGCATTACCTCACCAAACATTGGATCAATCGATAGACGATGCCAAGACAGCGACTTCTTTTAATACACAGCACTTATCTTTTTATCATTTAACGATTGAGCCTAATACATTCTTTTTTAAACACCCCCCCAAATTGCCGCTCGATGATGAGAGCGCAGTAATGCAAGAAACTATTGAAGATATTTTAAGCCAGCATGGCTACGAGCATTATGAAACCTCTGCTTTTGCAAAGCCTAAATCACA
>Ga0304730_1002505_pt1 | contig 13070 bp, 20 predicted proteins | sample M_130628_MF_Meta_FD_190474 | JGI IMG/M metagenome (GOLD analysis project Ga0304730, IMG submission 190474) | Freshwater microbial communities from Lake Montjoie, Canada to study carbon cycling - M_130628_MF_MetaG (v2) (version 2) | ecosystem: Environmental > Aquatic > Freshwater > Lake | place...
GCCTAACAACAGCTAACTCATACACTGGTGTTTCATCTTTTTTAGATTTATTTCTATAAAAGTGAACATTTACAGTAGCTATTTTATCATCTTTAAGTTCTTCTAAAGATGCAACTCCATATGAGCCATGCTCTTTAACAAATACTCTAACTTTATTCTCCATCTTAATTATTGATTTAAATCTTCTTCAATATCATCTTCCCACTCATTATATATATTATCCATCCATGTAACAACAACCATTCCTTCCTCTAATACTGGAACTAATAGCTCTGTTGTTTCATCTTCTTCCATATATATGCCAAGCATACCATTGTAATGCATCATTATAGCATTCATGTCGTCTATGGTGAAATCATACAACTGATTCTCGTGCTCTATCCAACCAATAGAATTCTCTTCGGCTAATAAAACAAGCGCAGCATCAGGATTGTCTTCAATCTGACCATATATCTCAACATTAACAGGAAATCCATGCTCAGCATAGAATATCTCGTAATCATCACTATCTAATGGTACATCATTCATTTCATACACATGTATGTATGTTTGTTCACCACCTAATGTATGCATAGAACGTTCTGTAATGAATAACATGCCATCCTTTAATCTGGATGGCACGTAATTCTTAAATACTAGATGAGCTGGAATGTACATCTTCAATTAGTTTTGTTGCCTTAAATATAGCAATATCTGCTTGAACTAACAAAATAATAGTCTCTAATTCTATATCATCTACTGATTCTACATTAATAGTGATAGTATTATTCTTATAGTCACCGTTCTCAAACAACTGAACAGTTACTGTTTTAGGCCATGTTGAGAATTCAATGCTAGCATAACCACCAATATCATCACGACAATGTATTCTCACTTTATCTGATATACGCAACCATACACCAATGTCCTTACCTTCATCATTTTTCTCTGACGGCATGTTCAATGATATTACATACTCACGTAATTCTTTTGCTATTTGTAATAGCTCGTTTGATTGATTTCTCATCTTTTTTTATTTGATAATTCACTCATTAATATAACTGCTGATCCTGAAAACATTATTGCTGAGCCAATAGCTAAATCTGGATGATTAGTTATAACCATCCAGACAATATTAACCATAGACAACACGCATAACAATGCTAGAATCACTAATGAAACTACATCTTGCTTTTTCATTAGTATACAATTTCTTGAAGTTCTTCAACAGTAAATGGAATAGCAAATGCTTTCTCATATACTTTTTGTTGTAAAACCATTTCTTGAGAGTGTAGTGATTCAATCATTTTATTGTAATGATAATTTACTACGTTCTCAACCATGGTGCCAAGCTTAAATGCTTGTTCATGTGAGACATCAGGCATTGTGATTAACAATTTGTCTGATCCTTTCACTTTAGCTTGGATTTTACAATCGTCAGCTAACTCGTCTACAATCGCCTGAATAATGACATCATTCATGTCACCATACAAATCAAAGGTTATTTTCATGATAGAAAATGTTTAAAAAGTGGATAATTAATTATTCTCAAAGAAATCTATTCTTGCAGGACTGCTAGTCATCTTTTTATAGATTAACTGAGCTTTTACTGCACCAATAGCTGTACCATATGCACTAACTGCACCAGCTGCGGCTTTAATATCACCAGTGTTAGCATATGTACCACTAAGTGAATCACCAATCTTTTGACACATTTTACGTACATCGTCTACTGTTGTAGTCTTCACTGAAGGTGTTGTAACCTTTACTTCTAATACTGTTGTGTTCTTCTTACTCATGATTTCTAAGTTTACGTGTTAAAATTAATTGTTGTTTTTTAAGCTTTACTAATGATTCAGGTACATCTCTAGCTGATAAATCTGTCCCTTTGACTAATACATACTTTACATAAGAATCAGATAACTGTTCTCTATTCTTGTCTTCCCAAATCTTTTTGATACCAGTTGTTTTGTATTTTATATAACATTTATGAGCTCTTTCTCTTTGTTCAGTTTTATACTTTTCAGTAGCTCTTCTAGCATCAATGTTATCTTTGTTCTTCCAATAGTTTTCTCTAGCTTTTAATCGCTTACGGTCTGTGTCTACATATGATTTATCTTTTTCATTAAGACAAAATTTACATGATGCAAACAATGTACCTGATTTATGCTGTCTATATCTATCTAAAGGTAAAGATTCTTTACAAGTCTTACAGTTCTTATGACTATTAATGATAGTTATATAATCTACCCAACCTTGACTAATTCTCTTAGCTCTTTTACGTTCTACACTTTCTCTAATTTGACATGATTTACAAGATGTATGTCTACCATAGTACTGATTAAGAGCTAGTGTTTGATCGCACTTTGTACATGTCTTCATGATAATTAACATTTAAAGAGAGCTAAAAAAGAAAGAGCTCAACAATATGTCGAGCCCTTTACTACATTTTAACCTCTTAACCATTTAATCTTTATCTGTAAGTAGTTTCAATCCTACCAATTCTATGTTTGATGTTTCCTGATAATGTAACAATAGTTGTGTCACGTATCTCTCCATCACTACATATATACCATCCTTTTTTGCTATGTTGTACACATACAACATTAAAGTCTGAATAGTTTACATCAGTGTTATTCTCAGCAATGATGTAAGCACCATTAGACAATTTGACTTTCTCATGAGAGTCACAACTCATCAATGTAGTGACAATAGCCACTAGTAATACTAATCTTTTCATTTGAATGAATGTTTAAAAGGTTGATTTAATTAAACTAACTGGTATTCCAGGAGCACGATGATAATCCCAATGCTCCGATCCATCATACTCATGTCTGTCTGACCATGTACCATCAGTGAACCATATGTAACCATATAGTTCTTGTAGACCATAACCATCATCATACATGAAATCTAATGAATTAACAAACTCATCATATTCTTCTTGTGTATAATCAACAGGAAGCATATGTACAGTGTGAACTTTTTCCTCCTCATCCCAACTGAATGTATGAGGAGAATAATCAATCATGGCACATTTAACAATCTTGTTACTAGTGTGCTCAATAAACTCTTTTTTAGCGTTAGCCATAATAATATGATTTAAAAGGTTTGAAAATACAATGTTATAAATAATGGTTTTATCCTTCCACCATAAAAGATAGACAGTTCTTCTAGATCTGCCAACTAATGTACCCATGTATTAGCTAAGACATCAGAAGTTATCTGAACACAATAGCTTTATTGTCATTGCACTGTAATGTATATATACATGGTAGTATACATTATGATTATGCTACAGGTGTTCCCGTTATTTAAAGTGTTTGGTTCACTAACCCACTTAAATAAATAAGGGAGAACAAGTTTCCCCTAATAATACTCTTCATCTTGATCTACATAACCAACTTCTTCAGATACATATCTCAATCCTTCTTGAGTGTGTACATCATCAGAAACTAATCTCCAATGAAATGAACCAAGAGGAGATGAATTAATTATATACTGAGCTTCTTCTATTGAATAGACAAACATTATATGTCTACCCATGTAATCATATATTTGATAAGTCATGTCTTTATTGTTTAAAAGGTTGTTAATGCTATATCTAATCAATAGTATAGCGTATTTTACAATGTATTTATTTACTATTTTATATGGATAGGTAACACACACGCTCCCTTTTACACCCTCACATTATATAATTCTGATGGTATTTTACCATAAAAGTTAATATGTCCCTAATAGGAAAGTGCAAGATAGCATTAGTTTTATGGATGTGTAATATCCCACCCTTCTTTTGCAGTAGTGCTACAGCAACCCACCCTTCATATACCTTTTACTTTGTGTAAAAGGGAAGAGTTTGCTCCCTTCCCTTTTCCTAACAATGCCCTTGTGACGTCTGATCTCAAGAGTCCACGGCACACCCGTTTCGATGGTCATTAGCCTATTGCTATCTAATGACTGTGTGCTCAATGTGTGTTAGAAAAAGGGAAGAGGTTTCCCCCTTCCCTGTGTGGTGCTTAGTACTCCACGTTAACGAGAGCCTTGATTTGCTCGTCAGTCATTGTGACCTTAGGAGCAAATGGCTTAGCGTTATTACGTACCTTGCTAGCGCTAACTTTAATCTCTTGCGCAGGCTTGCAGATTACGTTAACTGTCTCGCCACTATCGCCTGGGCCAGTACGAACGTCCAAGTCGAACAAATGGTTCAATTGGATCTCGCCAGCCTTGTAGAGCTTGCTCAGCTCCTTGGAGAGAATGTACTTTTTCTTGCTACCATCAGCATTGATTGCATTGATGATAACGGCCGTGCCTTCCTTACTAAGGTTGGTAGCACTAAAGCCAAAGTCCACTGCACTCTCAGTTAAAGAACCAAAAGTACCAATAGCATTCTCAGAGAGTTTTAAAGTCGCGCTCTGAACGACTGTTGGCAATTGAATTTCTGTGTTCATTTTGCATGAATTTAGAATGTGAATGGCGTGCACTAGCATGAGGGGGGCACACCGCATCCCCTAATTTCCCTTGGGGGTTGTAATATGGAATAGACTCCTCTCTCATGGCTATAATCACTATGGCCCCTATAAAAATTTTAGGAAAAGTTTGGATGGACGGAAAAATTGCTGCAACTTTGGGGGGGATAAGGGGGGGCCATTTATTAAACACATATATTATGATAGATATAAGGATAAATAGTCCCTCTAAATTTGGAATGGGATTTGAATTCAGGAGTAAAGATTTATACTATTACTCTATGAAAAGATTAGATGTACATTTGTTAATAATTACGATTTCATTTGTATATACAAAGTTTAATATATAATATAGAGATTTGGAATTACGAATATTTCTAGTATATTTGTTACAAACTACGTATGGAAACAAGTAAGAAGATGATAGTACAGACACTCTTAAGGAGAGTGGATGATGACTATGGTATGGCAGAGAAATACTATAGCCTACTTTCCACTGTTAATGATCTCAAGCTTACAAAGAGAGAAATACAGTTGATAGCATTTGCAGCCGTTAATGGGAATATATCTTATTCGTCTATTAGGGAAGAGTTCTGTAAGAAGTATAATTCTACATCCCCTACAATCAATAATATGATAAGCAAGCTTAAGAAGGTGAAGGTCCTTGTGAAGGATGGAACTAAGGTGAAAGTTAATCCCCTTATTCTTCTTAATTTCAAAGATAATATTAAGTTAGAGATAAAGGTGGAACATAATGAGTAATGATGTCAACAAAGTGTTAATACGAACCACCTCTGTAAAGCTTGCAATTAATGAGCAGATTGTACAGAAGGTTGTTGATTATCAATTTAAATCTGCTCACGAGGCCATGGGCATTCATCATACAATAGAACTTTGTGGGTTTGGTAAGTTTATTTTTAATAATAATAAAGCCAAGAAGAAGCTAGTGTCATTGCAAAAGACAGTGGAGATATTACAGAATGAACTAGATCATCCAGAGACAGCTAAAAAGAATCCTGTGTTTTCTAAGAATGTATTGAAAGCTACAAAAGAACATATCGCATCACTTAAACCAATGATTAAATATGATTAACTTCGGACAGATATATGAGGGATGGAAAAATATGCTTGTTCCCTCATCAGAATTAAAAGATACAATAGAGAAGATTAGCGCTGAGCGCATGGCAATCTGTAACAGTTGCATGTATCACTCTAAAAATCATCCCATCACTGTTCCTTATGATCATTGTATAGAATGTGGATGTATGTTAAAAGCTAAGGCAGCATGCTTGTCATGTGAATGTCCTAAGAAGTATTGGTTAGCACAAATGAAAGATCCTGAAGAAGAACAAGATTTAAAAACAAAATTATGAAGAATCCAGTCTTAAAGAAAGTAGATATTAACGAGCTCATGGATATAATGTCTGAGTTGTGGGAAAGAGGTGTAGATTACGTTGATATCATAATTAAGCCTGAAGACAACACTATATCTTTAATGTTTACAGAAGATTATCTTTCAGACGAAGCCAAAGAAGGATTAGATGATGTAGAAGAAATTGAAGACGATGAAATTGAAGACATGTGTATAGAGGTGAAAAGCAAGCTAACAGATGATGATTTAAACCAACTAATGTAAAGCTATGAAACCTAATCACTATGAAAAAATACTAGGAGTACTAGTAGAGCTTAAACAATCCCATCCTAAATGCAGTATGGGTAGACATTTAGCAACAGCTCTTGAGCCAAATACATGGAACATGACAGATGCTGAAGTATTTGATTGTCTAGAGAAATACAAATCACGCTTATCTATAGACATATTTCATTCTGATTCAGATATAGATAATATAATTAATGATGGCATTAATTTAAATAATATACTTCATGAAGATGAAGAAGACGACTAGATAATGGCAGCACCAAAGAAAACTACATATATTAATACAGAGCTCGATTGGGCTGAAGAACAATTATCATCATGGAGAGCATATGTTGATGCTAATGCTATGCATGAGTTGAAAGACAGAATTGAGTGGAAACCAACAGGTAAAGGTGGATTGCTTCCTATGGTGATAGCATCCATTGAATCTCAGGGTAAGTTTATACAAGAAACCATGAAGAACTATTTAGCTCTTCTTGAGGTGGTGGATAAACTACGTGAGAAAGAAGAGAGTAAAGTGGAAGTGAGAGGTGGAGGAGGAATGAGCTCTAAGGCTGAACGTTGGTTAAAGCAAAGAAATGGAACTGCTTAAGATTGATTCTAAAGATTGGTTGATTAACCAGAAACGTATACCTCTAGTAGACAGTGCAGAGTATGGAGATTTCTATGATTTTCATGAGGAGATATGTAAGAATGGTTGTATGATGGGAGACACATACATTCCTCCTTTTCTATATTGGCATCTTAATGTATGGCATACAGAGATAGATATTATAGATGAGAGAGGAAGAATATCTCAGAGGTATACAAACCCTTCCTTGCGTGATAACGAATGGGTGGTGGCTAATGAAATAGACAAGGCAGAAAGGGCTCGCAAAGGGCTTGTTATTTTAGGAATCAGACGTTTTGCTAAGAGTGTTATTGAGGCATCTTATGTATCACATGGTGCTACATTTGATGAGAACAGCCAAAATATCATTGCTGGCTTGAATGCTCCCGATATAAAACTTATTACAGATAAGATAGATAAAGGGCTCAACCATTTACCACAAGCCTGGCAATGGCAAAGGATTGAGGATAATTGGAAGAACCAAGTGACACTGGGAATTAAAACAAGAGATGGTAGACGTATGCCATTCTCACAGATATTAATACGTAACCTTGATGAAGGTAATAATGAAGAAGCAATTGCTGGTAGTAAGCCTAGAAAGTTAATTATAGATGAGATTGGTAAAGGAAGTTTCCTTCGTGGTTTACAAGCGGCTATTCCAGGTTTCACTACACCCTTTGGCTGGGGTTGCTCACCGATTCTTACAGGAACTGGTGGGGATATGAAGAAGTTTATGGACGCCAAGCTATTAATGTTTGACGTAGAAAACTTTAACTTCATGACCTATAACAATGCAGAAGATGATAAACGTGTACACGGACTATTCATCTCTCATAAGTTTAGAATGGAGGCTAAGTATGAAAGTTCACTTGGTGCATATTTAGATAAGCCAGTAAAGAATGATCTTCACAAGCTTAAGATGCTTGTAAGTGATGAAGCATTAGCAACAAAGATAACAGAAGATAACCTTAATAGACTTAAAAAGTCAGGAGATAGAGTTGCTTATTTAAAGGAGAAGATGTACTATCCACAGAAAGTGGATGACATATTCTTAAATGAAGATAGTAACATATTTGATATAGATGGAGCAAAACGACAAAAGACCAGACTCCTATCACAGGAGCGCACTGGTACACCTGTTGTGCTATATGATGATGGCGATGGTATAAAGCATGAGTTTACAGACAAATTGCCCATCACCAACTTCCCTCTAAAGAACTCTGATAATAAGGATGCTCCTGTAATTATATATGAGTTTCCTATAGAAGCACCACCTTATGGATTATATGTAGCAGGAGTCGATCCATACCGTCAAGGTAAAGCTGCATATTCTACATCGTTAGGAGCTGTGTATATTTACAAACGTATGCACTCTATAGCTAGTGAAAAATATCAAGATATGTTTGTAGCTTCATACTGCGCACGTCCTGATAAGAAAGAAACCTGGGAGGAACAAGCAAGGATGCTCATTAAATATTACAATGCAAGAGCACTTGTAGAGAATGATGAGATATCATTCATTGAATACATGAAGTCTAAAGGAGATGCGCATTATTTAGAAAAGCAACCTGATTGGTTAAAAGAGGTGGTGCCAAATACTACCGTTAGACGTGACTACGGTGTACACAGATCTGCAGGTAAGATTGTAGATTTCTTACATACGTGTCTCAAGACATACTCTGAGGAGCCTATTATTACTGAGAAGGATGACGATGGTAAGGTGATTAGTGAGACTAAAGGAATGGTGAAGATCTTTGACCCTGTGCTTCTTGAGGAAATGATTCAGTATAATGAAGATGGTAACTTTGACCGTATAATTGCAGCTGAATTAGCAATAGCTCAGGCTATGAAAATGGATCCTATTATGGGAAGAGTGGGAGATAAAGGTGATATACGTATTCAATCGATGCACCTACCTAAGAAGAAAAATAAATTATTTGTGGGAGGCGGTAGCTTATTCCCAGGACAAAAACATAAACTGTTTACATAATGGCAATCATTAGATATACCAAAGATGCAACAATTAGGTACGCCTATCTTAATATCTTTCCTGATCAGTTCAAGACTGAAAAAGAGAAGATGGATGAAAGTTGGATCAAGAATACAATGGATTACTTTGCTAACAAGGCATATGCTGAGTATGTAAAGAATCGAGATACGTTTGTTAAAAACTATGACTTGGTGAAGGGCATACTTCGTATGGAAGACTTCTATCAAGAGCCAGAGGTAAAAAGTTTTACAGATATGCTTACGGCAGATCTTGGTTTGCCTGGTTATGTAAAACATTATTCTATTCTAACAACTCCTCTTAATGAACTTATTGGAGAGATATCAAAGAGACCTGATTCATTTCGTGTTAAGGCATTTGATGATGATAGTAAATCTGAAGAGTTAGAATTCAAGACAGGTATTCTACAAGACTATGTAATGAGTCATGCTAAGAATAAGATTTTAGAAAAAGCAGAACTACAAGGTGAAGAGCTAGATGATGAGCAAGTTCAGAAGATGACAATGAATGAAGTTCAAGATGAACTTGATAATTATACATCTGTAGCTGAGAAGTGGGGCAATCATGTTCTTACAGCTCTCAAGGCTGAATTTAACACTAAGGAGAAATCAGAGGATGCTTTCCGCGATCTTGGTATTACTGCTCGTGAGTTCTATCATATATATGAGGATAACTCTAAAACAGGATTTAATGTTGAGGTGGCCAATCCAAAGAATACTTGGTTCTTAACTACACCAGATAGAAAATATATCTCTGATCCAACAGGTCGTGCACAAGGAGCATATGCTGCTGGATTAGTACAAGTGATGGAACTATCTGAGATTATTGAAACATTCACCTGGCTTGCAAAAGATGAAATTGATCACTTGCGTTCATCGTTACAAGATTATGGACTTATAAATGTTCGTGAATCTAATCTAGGTAACCCTAATGCTGCTGATGGTATTGACTCTGTACAATATGATACATTTGATCCTCTTGTTCTTCAGACACGTATGATCATTGAATCTGAGATGAAAGAGAATGATGATGGACTAAAAGACTTTTTAGGACTTACATCAAATGTGTCTTCATTTGGATACAAATATGTAGTGGTGAGATCTTACTGGATTTCTAAGAAAAAGATCGGTAAGCTTATCTATGTTGATGAAATGGATAATGAGCAATCACTACTTGTTGATGAGAACTACAAGAGTGGTACAATCCCTACACAGATATCATTAGAATGGGGATGGATTAATCAATGGTATCAAGGAGTAAAGATTGGACCAGACATTTATCACATTTCCCCTTACAAATTACTTAACTATTGTCCTATCATTGGATTGGTATATGAGATTAAGAATACTGAGGCTAAGAGTATTGTAGATATGATGAAGCCGTTTCAGGTGATATACAATGTTTGTATGAACCAATTGTATAAGCTTCTTGAGAAAGAAGTAGGTAAGGTTCAGCTTATGTCATTAAGACATATTCCTATTCCTAAAGATGGAGATGCACAAGATGCTCTAGACATCTGGGAAATGGAAGCACGTAATAGAGGAGTGGTATTTATTGACGACTCTCCTGAGAACTTAAAAGCTCCAAGTTCGTTCAATCAATTTACAAGTTTAGACCTTACACGTACGCAGGAGATTCAATCTCGTTACACTCTAGCTCAACAAATGAAGAACGAGTGTTGGGAGCTTATTGGCATGTCTAAGCAACGTTTAGGTAACGTGTCAGCTTCTGAGACTGCTACAGGTACAAACAACGCTGTAACACAAAGCTACACACAAACAGAGTCATTGTTTGTAGCACACGAATATGTATTAGGACAGTTGTATCAATCTATTATTGATGCAGCATTATATACAGAAAGCCAAAAGCCAGAATCAACTATCTCTTATATTACTAATGAGGGTGAGAATGCATTTGTTCAAGTGAACGGTGCTGATATTAGATTCCGTGATCTTAAAGTATTCTTAACTAATCGTCCAGAAGATAAACAAATGTTCAATGAGATTAGAGCATTGTCTCAAGCTGTTCTACAGAATGGTGGAAGCTTACATGACATCATTGAATTATACAGCACTAACTCCATACGTCAGATGAAGAAAGTGTTTAAGACTCTTAAAGAGCGTCAAGAACAACTTGAAGATCAAAAGATGCAACAACAGCAGCAACAGATTGAGCAACAACAACAAATTGCTCAAGCTCAGATGGCGCAAGCTCAACAACAATACGATTCTAAAATTGCTAATGATAACTATGAAGCAGAACTAGATCGTATTAATAAAGTACAGATTGCACTAATTGCTGCAGAATCTAAAGGCGGACCATTAACTGATGCTGATACATCTGGCACTGCTGATGTTCTTGAAATAAGTAAACTTGCATCACAAGAATCTAAAGCTGCTAAAGACTACCAAGCTAAGTTACATGATATCAATAGTAAGAATCAAGTGGCTTCTAAAAAACTAGATGTAGAGAATAGAAAGATTGACGTCGACCTCAAAAATCAAGAGAATGATTTAGAGATAGCTAAGATAAATGCACGTAATAGAGGTTCAAAAAGTAAGTAGTTCTAATCAGTTTGGTTAGAGCAAAAACTATTAATGCTATATTATCTAAAATATTTAGCGTTTTTGGCCTTTTCCTATTTGTTATTAACTTATAGTGATTTAGTTTTATATCGAAAAACCAATTAAAAAATCCCAACTACGTATGGCCAATGATTTAGAAACCCCAGATTTTGGGAATTTCAGCATTCAGAGCACCATGGAAGGTGTAGGTAATGCAGAGCTATTAAATGATTTAATGGCTCCAGAAACATCTACAGGCAATCCTGATGATATTCAAGATATAAATGCTCCTGAGATTCCTAAAAAGAAAGCTACAGTGAAAGCTCTAGCATCTGATGAAGAAGAAAATAAGAAAGACGATGAAGCTCCTAAACAGGATATCACTGATTTCTTATACGGTACAGATGATGATGATGGTGAAGAAGATGAAGATGGAACACCAGCTAAACCTGTTGCAAAAGCTACTGATACTACATCTGATGAAGACGAGGATGATGAAGATGGAGCTAATCCATTTACAGCATTTGCTAGAGACTTATTCAAGTTAGGTGGTTTCACTGCAGACGAAGATGAAGAAGAAGCACCAATCAATACAGCAGAAGAATTTTTAGATAGATTCAATGCTGAGAAAAAGAAAGGAGCTATTACAATTGTTAATGAATTCATCGGACAGTTTGGTGAAGATTACCAGGATGCATTCCAGGCAATCTTTGTTAAAGGTGTTAGTCCTAAAGATTATTATGGCACATACAACGCTATTGAGAACTATGCAGAAATGGACTTGTCCAATGAAGTAAATCAAGTAGCAGTTATTAGACAAGCTTTAACTGATCAAGAATTTGATCAAGAAGATATTGAAACGGAGATTGAAAAACTTCGTAATTATGGTGATCTAGAAAGTACAGCAACTAGACATCATAAAGTGTTAGTAAAGAAAGAAGCTACAAAGCTTCAAAAATTGGAGCAAGAGAAAGAGACCCAATTAAAACAACAAGCTGCTTATAAGCAACAGTACGCACAGAACGTGGGTGCTATTTTGCAAGATAAGGTGAAGGCAAAGGAGTTTGATGGTATTCCTCTTAATCCAAAATTGGCTGGCGAACTACAAGATTTTTTGGTTACAGATAGATACAAAACAGGATCTGGCGAAATGCTTACAGAATTTGATCGTACTATCTTGGAACTGAAGAGACCCGAGAATCATGAGATGAAGGTTAAAGTGGCACTACTTTTAAAAATCCTAGAAAAGGATCCTACGTTATCAACAATTCAAAAGGCAGGTGTAACCAAAAAAACAGATACTCTGTTTGGAGAAGTTACACGACAATCTTCTAAGTCAGCCGTAAAATCTAGTAAAGGTTCTTCCAAGCCTACCTCATGGTGGAGTAATTAAATAATAATAAATTAAACTTAAAAAAAATGGCAATTCAAACAATCCCAGGTTTAACTGGATTTACCTATGCTCGCGTTGCGTCTATGGACAAACGTGCAGTCGGTAAGTTAACAGACTCTAACCACTTGGAAAGCTTTCACTCGACTGAGCCAGCAGACTATGATAAGAAAATTATCAGTTTGTACACTCAGAGCTCATTGTACAGCAACGACTTCTTGGACATGATCAACAAGTCAACTCCGTTCTACATTGATAATAATAGTGATGCTTGGAAGTGGCAGGTAGCTGTACCTTACAAATTCCCTAAAATTATTGACATCCCTACTACTACCTTAGAATTATCTAAGCCAGGTATTGATGGACAAGAGTTCTCGTTAATCTTAGATA
>Ga0304730_1002507_pt1 | contig 13064 bp, 13 predicted proteins | sample M_130628_MF_Meta_FD_190474 | JGI IMG/M metagenome (GOLD analysis project Ga0304730, IMG submission 190474) | Freshwater microbial communities from Lake Montjoie, Canada to study carbon cycling - M_130628_MF_MetaG (v2) (version 2) | ecosystem: Environmental > Aquatic > Freshwater > Lake | place...
CCTCACAAACTGTAGCAAGCGCCACAATTATTGGTTCTGGTAATGCTTTGTTGCAAAACCCATCCCCAATGAACGTCGGGGTTGGCCCTCTCGGTCGCCTATACGTTTGGGACGCTGTACCACAGGCTAAATTAACGACCAACATCGTTGCCGCTGTCATCACAACTGCTACCACGCTCACGCTTGCCGCAGGTGCTGGTGTTACATCCGTTACGAATACAAGCGGCGCAACAGTCTTGCAACTTGACTGCCCTCGTGCGGTTTCTACAACCACTGGTGCTGGTACTCCAACTTCTGTCAACATTACTGTTTCTGGTTACGACTACTACGGTCAAGCCATGAGCGAAGTGATTGCAACAGGAACAGTGGCGTCTACTACTGTCAATGGTAAGAAGGCCTTCTACCAAATTTCTAGCGTTACTGCTTCCGGTGGAAGCGTCGTAACCGTCGCGGTTGGAACAACCGACATCTTGGGTGCACCGTTGCGCATCACTGATCGGGGCTACGTCACCCGCGCTGGCTGGGACAATACCTTGGCTGAAGATGCTGGCACTTTAACTGTTGCCGCTACTGCTACAGCAACCACCACAACTGGAGATGTGCGCGGAACGTACACTCCTTCCTCGGCGGCAGACGGTATCAAGCGCCTTGTGATGGGAATAGCCCTGCCAGCGATTGCGGCAGGCCCGAATGCAACTCGTGTTGGCGCGCTTGGCGTCACACAAGCATAAGGAGAGCAACATGGGACAATTTAAACCAATGGTAAAGATGGAGACCACTGAGCCTTCAGTAATATTGAAGCTCAAAAAAGGTGGATCCGTTAAAAAAGCTATGGGCGGCATGATGGGTGCGCCCATGGATGCTTCTATGGCGTCTTCAATGCCTTCTCGCGGTGGCATGATGCCCGTTGCCACCCCTAAGCGTCCTACTATGGCGGCACGTCGTGCGGCTATGTTAGGCATGAAGGGTATGCGGGGCGGAATGAAAGAAGGTGGCGAGTCCAAATCTACGCACAAAGCTGAGATGTCAAAGATAAAGGGTCTTGAAAAAGAGCTGAAGTCTCACGAAGGTAAGCCTGCAAGCAAAGGTCATAAAGGTCTAGCTACTGGTGGTGTTGCCAAGGGCAACGCTGGCGGTTACAAAGACGGCGGCATGGCTATGGTTGAAAAAGGCGGGAAGATGGTTCCTGACTTTGCGGCGGATGGCAAGGGCAAAATGAAGCACGGCGGCAAAGCCATGGCTACTGGTGGTGTTGTAAACGGTCAAGGTGGTTATGCCACTGGCGGCGTTGCAATGAGTAATGCTGGTGGTTACAAAAAAGGTGGTGCCACAAAAAAAGCCTACGCGACGGGGGGAACTGTTGATACAGGCAAACCCGTCGCGATGTCCCAAGGCGATAAAAAGCCATCCGCTCCTGTCAGCACTAACCGTATATCTGGCACCTTTAAAACAGGTGGCAGTGTAACGCCAGCCCAAAAGAAAGAGCAATCTGCCTACAAGGGTGAGAATGCTACTGCGATGAAGCAAGCGAAAGCCCAGAGCAACGAGAAGTATCAATCTGGCGGAGCGGCAACAACTGACCTGTCAAAAGGTGCTTACGACAAATCCATCGGCCCCTCTGAGAGTGATATGGACATGGCTAAAACCATCCGTAGCATCCCCAGCAAGCTGATGGAAGGTGCTAAGAGCCTGTTTACTAGCAAGGATAAGCCTTCTGGCTCTGTCACCAAGACTGAAAAGTCCGTGACTGTTACCCCTGCTAGAAAACGTGGTGGTGCAGTAAATTGCTAAACTTAAGTGGGGGCTTCGGCTCCTGCTTTTAATTGGAGAGAAATATGGCTGATTCAGTTACGAGCCAAACGCTCATTGATGGTGAGCGTTCGGTCATCATGAAATTTACAAACATCAGTGACGGCACTGGTGAGTCTGCTGTTACAAAAGTCAATGTTTCCCTGCTTACGCCAAGCGCATCGGGTCTAGCTTGTACTAGGGTAACGGTAAACAAGATCTACATTTCGTGCCATGGCATGGAAGTTAGAATGTATTGGGACGCCTCAACAGATGTGCCGTTCTTTCTGTCCTCGCCCACTGCCACGCAGACGCTAGATATGACAGGCTTTGGCGGTATTACCAACAACGGCGGCACTGGTGTGAATGGCAACATTGTGTTTAGCACGGCTGACGCCTCTGCGGGTGACACTTATTGGTGCATTCTTGAGATGGTCAAGGGTTACAGTTAATCATGCCAAGCAAATCATCTGCTCAACACAATTTGATGTCGGCGGTCGCACATAATCCTGCGTTTGCCAAAAAAGTTGGCATTCCTCAAAAGGTTGGCAAAGAGTTTGCCAAGGCTGATGAAGAAAAAAAAATGAAAGGCGGCGGCTTGTATGAAAATATCAATGCAAAACGTAAAAGAATCTCTGAAGGCTCTGGGGAAAAGATGCGTCGAGTGGGTAGCAAAGGTGCGCCAACTGCTCAAGCCTTCAAGCAATCCGCCAGAACAGCCAAAGTAAAATGAGCAAAAAGAACGTAAGTCTTGCAATCGGTCGCGGTGAGAAGCTCCCTGCCAAGCAAGGTGCTGGACTTACAGCCAAAGGTCGCGCTAAGTACAACCGCGAGACTGGTTCAAATTTAAAGGCTCCGCAACCCCAAGGGGGCTCCCGCAGAGATGCATTTTGCGCGAGAATGGCACCTGTAGCAGAAAAGAGTGAGAAGGGCAGTAGAGCGAGGGCTTCGATGCAACGCTGGAACTGCCCTAACTGGTAGGAAACACAATGGCGTACTCGGATACATTCGGTCAGACAGTTAACGTCCAAACCTTGATCGATCATGGTGCGAGACGTGCAGGCAAATTAGCCGAAGAGTTGACCTCTGAGCAACTTGTGTCCGCTCGTCAGTCTTTAAGTTTTCTTCTTCAAAACCTGATCAACATTGGGATCCAGTATTTTGCAATTGATAAGACCGTCATAGGCGTCTCTGCAAACAATTATGTGTACACCCTACCCGCAGGTGCAAACGACGCTCTAAACGTGCTCTATCGCACCATGAGCCGCCCTAGCGCAAGCTACTCATCCTCCGCGGGTGGTACGGTTGGCAACGTGGGTGACAACGACGTAGACACGTTCTGCCAACAGACCAGCGCAAACGGCAACATTTCAGCCAATTTTGGAACAAACCAAGAGATTTATGCTGGCTCAATTGGTATCCTGCCGTACATAGCAGGGGGCGGAAGCGCAACTTGGACGCTGACGCTTGAGTACTCAACAAACAATAGCACTTGGACGACTTTAGAAAGCCTTGGCGCTGTAGCGGTAACGGATAACCAGTGGATATGGACGGATATAAACCCCGGTCAAGCCGTCCAGTACTACCGCGTGCGCATCTCTGGTGGTTCAACGCTGGCTTTGCGCGAGTTTTACGTTGGAAACAACTCCACTGAGATCACCATGTCTCGCTTGAACCGCGATGACTACACAAACCTGCCAAACAAGAACTTCACATCAAACCAACCTTTCCAATTTTGGTTTGATCGCACCATTCCTCTGCCCTCGCTGTATTTATGGCCTGTCCCTAGCGATCCTTTCGTGCAGATAACTGTGTGGTACAGCAAACAGATCATGGACGTGGGTTCACTGACAAACGAGCTTTACATCCCAACTCGGTGGTATGAGGCGACGCTGATGATGCTGTCGCACAGGATGGCTCTGGAGTTGCCCGGTGTCGATCTTGCGCGCATCCAGTATCTTGAAGGTCAAGCCGAGAAGTATTTGAATCAAGTGGAACAAGAAGAGAGAGACAAGTCTCCTATCTATTTTGCCCCTAATATTTCTGTGTATACAAGATAATGCCAACCTTTCTCGATACTCGTGGAAACGCTACTCTTTCTATTGCAATTTGCGATAGGTGCAGGATGAAGCGTGCCCATGACGAGATGAGACCTGACCCGAACTTCCCCGGTTTGCAAGTCTGTGGACAAAATTGTGCTGATGAGAAAGATCCCTATAGACTTCCAGCCCGTAAAACTGAGAGAATAACGATCAGATTCCCACGTCCTGACGTGAGCGTTGCCGCCAATGACAACAATATTGTGACTACTCAAAATGGTATCACTGGTGGTAGCTTCATCATTTCGACAGAAGGTAATACTCAGATCCCTGCTAACAACGGTAACCTAGACCAACTGAGCCCATAACATGTCCGCACAAGTAACGATCACACAATTACCTGCCGCTGGTACGATTACTGGTACAGAAGCTGTTCCTATCGTTCAGAATGGTCAGACCGTACAGACAACAACTGCCGCGCTTGCGGGATCTCCCGTTCAGACTCAGACGTTCATTACAAAGAACCAAGAGCCAACCCTAGCTAACAGTCGTGCCTTGTCCAATGGGACGGGTATAGGGCTTGTTGATGGTGGTGCGCAGTCTACCCTTCAGATTACCCTAAACGCCGCCTCTGGGAGCCTAGAAGCGGCTTCCAACGGCATGATTGCCAAGACCGCAAGCAACGCTGTTGTGGCAAGGACAATGACCTCGTCTACGACTGGATTGTCTGTTACCAATGGGGACGGAGTTGCTGGTGCGCCAGCCTTTGCACTGACTGGGGTTGCTTTAGCTGTTGCAGGAGCAACAGGTACGGGTGCCTTGGCGCTGACTAGCCCAACTACGGTTTCGACTAGAACAATTCTTGGAACGACAAGCCAAATTGACGTAACGGATGGTAACTTTGTTAATTCACCAGTTATTGGAATTGCGAGCAACCCAACGGTTCCCGGCTCTGGTGGCATGGTCATCCCCGCAGGAACAACAGGTCAACGCGGATCATCTACGTTAGGAAACATTCGTTACAACTCAACAACAGGCTTGTTTGAGGGATACAACGGTGCTTGGACTGCGTTTGCCTCTGGATCTGGTGTTACTTCTGTTGCTACGGGTACGGGACTGACGGGAGGCCCAATCACCTCAACTGGAACAATCAGCATTGATGTGACTGGAGTTACCGCAGGAACCTATGGATCGTCTTAGTCGTTCCTGTCATTGCTGTAAATGCACAGGGGCAGATTACAAGCGCGACAAACACAACAATCAACGCTGTAACGCTGACTACAGGCACGATTTCAACGACCCCTTCAGGTTCAACCGACATAGCTAACAAGAGTTATGTAGACACCGTAGCGCAGGGGCTAGACACAAAAGCCTCAGTAGTAGCTGGCACAACGGCAAACATCACTTTGAGCGGCACCCAAACAATTGATGGTATAGTGCTAATTGCGGGTGACCGCGTGCTGGTAAAGAACCAGACTGCCTCGGCTGACAATGGGCTTTACCTTTGTGCGGCAGGTGCGTGGACGAGAACTACGGACATGAACACTTGGGCGCAGGTGCCGGGGGCTTATGTCTTCGTAGAAACAGGCACCACGTTAGCTGATACGGGTTGGGTTTGCACATCCAATGCTGGCGGCACGATTGGCGTTACTGCAATCACATGGGCGCAGTTCTCAGGTGCAGGCTCTGGTGTAAGCTCAATTACTTTTGGCTCTACTGGGCTGACTCCAGCAACGGCGACTACAGGTGCGGTGACAGTAGCGGGAACGCTGGCTGTCACCAATGGTGGCACAGGAGCGACTAACGCTACTGACGCAAGAACGAACCTAGTCGCCGCCAAGTCTGGAACCAACAGCGACATCACTGAGTTGTACGCGCTGAATGGGACTTCTTACGGCGTTGCTTATCAGAACTTATCAAATCAATTGATAATGGGGTCAGCATTGACATTCAACGGTACGACGCTGACATCTTCTGATGCCGCGTTTACCACGCTAACTGCCTCATCAACTACTACACTGTCTGGTTTGACAGCCTCAACTGCGTTGGCTCTCAATGCAAGCAAACAGATTGTAAGTGTTACAAATACAGGCTCTGGTAATAATGTTTTAGCTACCAGCCCTACACTAGTAACTCCTAATTTAGGAACACCTTCTGCGGCTATTTTAACAAGTGCCACTGGTCTTCCCCTAACGTCGGGCGTAACAGGTACGTTACCAATTCTTAATGGCGGTACAGGTCAGACAACAGCTTCTGCGGCGTTCAATGCGCTGTCTCCTGTTACGACTACAGGTGATTTAATTATTGGTAACGGAACCAATAGTGCAACACGTTTGGCTATTGGCGCTAACGGATATTTGCTGACATCCAATGGAACAACGGCATCATGGGTTGCCGCGCCAGCAAGTGGTGTAACCACATTTAGCGCAGGAACTACGGGTCTGACGCCCTCAACCGCAACTTCTGGTGCGGTAACTTTGGCTGGAACTTTAGCAGTTGCCAATGGCGGAACAGGTCTTACGGCTGGAACTAGCGGCGGAATACTTGCTTATACGGCAACGGGGACTCTAGCATCTTCTGCATTATTGGCGGCAAACGCTTTAATGGTTGGTGGAGGCGCTGGAGTTGCTCCAAGCACTACGACTACTGGAACAGGCGTTGTAACGGCTCTAGGGGTCAATACAGGCTCGTCAGGGGCATTTGTAGTGAATGGTGGTGCATTAGGTACACCAAGCAGTGGAACGGTTACAAACCTAACAGGCACAGCATCGATTAACATTAACGGAACTGTTGGTGCTACAACAACAAACACGGGCGCGTTTACTACTGTAGCCGCAACGACAGTGACTGCAACAACTGGTATCTTCGGAGGAACATTCTAATGGCGGCTACAAACTTTACACCAATTTCGCTGTATTACAGCACAACTGCATCAACTGTTCCATTGGCGGCAAATTTGGTTGCAGGAGAACTTGCGCTTAACACTTTGGATGAAAAACTGTATTTTAAAAACAGTTCAGGAGTTGTTAAGCTTCTTGCAAGCAATGCAGTTACTGCCCCTGTTACAACAATTACATTTGGCACTACGGGTTTAACACCTTCAACCGCTACATCTGGCGCGGTTACTGTTGCTGGCACGTTAGCCCCTGCTAACGGCGGCACAGGGGTATCCAATAATGCGGCAATGACGGTGACAGGCTCTGGCAACTTTGCTTACACACGAACGCTGACAGGTACAACTAACGTCACCTTTCCCACCAGTGGTACTTTAACAACCACAGGTAAATCCATCGCGATGGCGATGATCTTCGGATTCTAAGGAGCAAACATGGCTAACCCAAACATTGTCAATGTCACGAGTATTTACGGTAACTCAGCATACGTAATTCCCGCCTCTACTTCTGTATCAGTTGCATGGACAAACAACGGCACTTCATCACTGACAGGTTTGACGCCTGCGGTGGGTACAGTAAATCGTGTTACCAGCATCGTGGTGTCCAATGTGACATCATCGGCGGCAACAGCAACTGTAGCTATTTCAAACAATGCAACATACGGAAGCGGCACACCGTACTACATTGCTTATCAAGTCAGTGTTCCTGCTGGTGCATCATTGATTGTGACTGACAAGACATCATCGTTTTATGTGACTGAAAACCAGTCTGTAGGCGTGATCTCTGGAACAGCCAGCGCATTGAACTACACAGCCACATTTGAAGCCATCACCTAATCGGAGGCAATCATGTCTCTTAAATGGACTGGTGGCGTTTTATCTGCCACCTATAACGGCCTTAACTACCCTGTCACAACGGTGGAATACCTTGTCGTGGCTGGCGGGGGTGGAGGCGCGGGCGCTTTTCAATATACACCGGGTGGCGGTGGCGGCGCGGGTGGGTTACTTACTGCAACCGGATATTCCATAACTACAGGATCATCCATTACCGTTACCGTTGGTGCGGGCGGTGCAGGGGGTACTGGTAGTAGTTCTCAAACAACCGCACTTAGTGGAACGCAAGGTAGTTCATCTGTTTTTGGAGTAATTACTGCCACCGGTGGCGGCGCAGGACAAGGCTATACATACACTTCAGGTGCTGGAGGTTCTGGTGGCGGGAGTAGTTATGGTGCTACTGTTGGGGCAGGAATATTAGGCCAAGGATTTTCTGGTGGATTAGGTAGCACAGGAACAAATCAAGGTTCTGGTGGTGGCGGAGGTTCAGGTTCAGCGGGTGGAGCAGGAACTGCGTCTACTTGTGGTAACGGTGGAGTTGGTACTGCATCAAGCATTAGTGGCGCACAAATTCAATATGCTGGTGGCGGCGGCGGTGGAGCTAATAATGCTTCACCAGCGGGAACAGTAACTGGAGGTCTTGGGGGTGGAGCAGGCGCAGGAAATGGCGGCATATATTCATCAAGTGCTAATGGAAATGGGTTTTCCGCAATAGCAAATACAGGTTCAGGTGGCGGCGCAGGCAATCAAAATATAACTGGCACTGCATATCCAAACGGCGGCGCAGGCGGTTCTGGCATAGTCATCATCCGTTATCCTTCATACTTACTGCCAGCGGCATCAACAACTGGATCGCCAGAAACATACATTGCTGGTCAGTATCGGGTGTATAAATTCGTTGCTAGCGGCACAATAACTTTTTGAGGTCATATGGCATCAGGTCTATTCAATTTAAAGCAAGTTAACCAAGCCATCAGCCAAGGCGCGTGGTCGGGTTACATCGCCCCTAGATGGGTTGAGTATCTTGTTGTCGCTGGTGGCGGGGGCGCTGGTGGCGCTGGTGGCGGGGGTGGTGCTGGTGGCTTGTTAACAGGAATCGTAACTGTTGCAACTGGCGCTTCTTATTCTGTAACAGTTGGCGGTGGGGGCGCTACTCAAACAACTGGTAATAATTCTGCATTTGGAAGTATTACTTCTACAGGTGGTGGTAGAGGGGCTACATACGATTCTTCTAATGCGGCTAGTGGCGGTTCTGGTGGTGGCGGTTCTGGTAGTGGCGGTTCTGCTGGTGGACAAGGCACAGCTAATCAGGGTAATGCTGGTGGTGCAGGTTTTTTTAGTGGAAGTGTTTATTTCTCTGCTGGCGGTGGCGGTGCTGGAACTATTGGTATAACTGCAATTTCAAATGTTGGTGGCAACGGAGGCGCTGGTATTGCCTCTGCAATTACAGGTACTGTTGTTGCCTATGCTGGCGGTGGAGGAGGTGGAACCTCTGGCGGTACTGCTGGTTCTGGCGGTGTTGGTGGCGGAGGTTCTGGCGCTGTTGGCGGAACAAATAATGGCTTTGCTGGTGGTGGAAATACTGGCGGTGGAGGCGGTGGAGGCGGAGCAAGTGGTGGCGTAGGGACGGGTGGTGTAGGCGGTTCAGGCATCGTAGTAGTTAGATACCCCGGCAACGTGCAGTTCTACACTGGCGGTACAGTAACCTATAGCAATGGATACATTGTCCACAACTTCACAGCTTCAGGCACATTGGCTCCAACAACGCCTACAGTTGTTTCTGAATATCAGATTAGCAGGTCATTGCGGTTTAACAGTGCCGACTCTGCCTATCTAAATCGTACTCCTGCGAGTGCAACAAACCGAAAAACTTGGACTTGGAGTGCTTGGATTAAGCGGTCAGCGTTAAGCACCGCCACAGATGCTCAATTATTTTCCGCAGGAACAGCAACAGCGGCAAGAACTCTTTGTGAGTTTAGTTCCAATCAAATTTATTTTTTAAATAATACTGGTTCAGGATATTACGGGTATTACACAAGTGCCGTATTTAGAGACTTCTCTGCTTGGTATCACATTGTTTTTAGCGTAGATACAACTCAAGCAACGGCATCTAACAGAGTTAAAATTTATGTAAATGGTGTTTTGCAAACATTAAATGTCAATGTTTCAGATGTTCCGCAAAATGTGGACACCTATGTTAATGCTGTAAATGATCATACCTTGAGTAGAAATCCGTATGATTCTCAAAATTACTTTGATGGCTACATGACCGAGGTGAACTTCATTGATGGTCAGCAGTTAACACCAACATCATTTGGTTATGTCAGTCCAACAACAGGCATCTGGTCACCAGCAAAGTTTGTTGGCGGGTACGGCACTAACGGCTTCTACCTTAACTTCTCAGACAACAGCAACACCACAGCCGCTACATTGGGTGCTGACTACTCAGGTAACGGCAACAACTGGACACCTAATAACTTCAGCGTGACTGCGGGTGTTGGCAACGATTCATTTGTGGACAGCCCTACTTCTTACGGTACAGACACAGGGGTTGGTGGTGAAGTTCGTGGTAACTACGCTACGCTAAATCCTTTAGCAATATCATCTAATTTTATTTCAATATTAAATGGTAATTTGCAACAAGGCACTTTATCAGGTAGTGCAACATATCAGGAAATTCCAATTACGTTTACTGTAAATTTTAGCGGAAGTAACAAGTGGTATGCCGAAGTAAATGCAACGACAGTTTCTGGTACTTACTACCCGTCAATTGCAATATCTTCTGCAACTAGGAATTTTATGCCCCAAAACACGCAAGGTGGGGCTTCTTCCGACAGTACGGCATACATGGCAAACGGGCAAAAATACAATAACGGCTCGTTAACTTCTTATGGTTCTGCATTTACAAGTGGTGATGTAGTTGGTATTGCGGTTGATGAGGCCGCTGGCACTGTTGTGATGTATAAAAACAATGTGTCACAAGGTACGTTGGCATCTAGCCTTACAGGACTGCAATACCTTACAGTCACAGCGCACACTGGTTCAAACTTCTACTTCAATGCGGGTCAACGCCCATTTGCCTACACAGCCCCAAGTGGCTTCAAAGCACTTTGCACACAGAACTTGCCAACGCCTACGATTGGGGCGACTACGGCTACAACTGCTGATAAATTCTTTGCGCCTGTGCTTTATACGGGTACAGGTTCAAACTTGCCTGTGACTGTTGGATTTCAACCCGATTGGATATGGACAAAATCAAGAAGTGCGGTTGACAATAATGTGGTTGTTGATGTTTTGCGTGGTATTGGCAATATCTTAATTACAAACAATACAGCCGCTGAATCTGCGTATGGTGCTTTTGTTTCGTTTGATGCAAATGGATTTACCAAAGCCGCCGCTGAAAGTGTATCTGGTAGAACGTATGTTGCATGGAATTGGAAAGCCAACGGCACAGGCGTATCCAACACAGCAGGCTCTATTACTTCAACAGTAAGCGCAAACACTACAAGTGGGTTTAGTGTGGTGACGTATACGGGTACAGGAACTACTGGAACTATTGGTCATGGACTTGGTGTAGCGCCAAGTATGATTATTGTTAAATGCCGTAGCAATGCTACGACAAATTGGTACACATATCACATATCCATTGGGAATACAGGTGCGCTTGCTCTGAATCTAACTGACGCAACAATTACAAGTTCAGCTTTTTGGAATAACACATCACCAACATCTTCAGTATTTACTCTTAGCGGTGCATCAGGCGAACTAAATGGTAGTGGAAGAACTTATGTCGCATACTGCTTTGCACCCATAGCAGGTTATTCTGCGTTTGGCTCTTACACAGGCAATGGTTCTGCTGACGGGCCGTTTGTGTTTACAGGTATGCGCCCTGCTTTTTTAATGATTAAAAGTTCATCATACGCAGGCAGTGAATGGGTTATGTTGGATGTTAAAAGAAACACATATAACGTAATAAATCTTAATCTTTATGCCAATGCATCTACTGCGGAAGCAACAGACACAAGAGCAGACGCAAACTCTAATGGATTTAAAATTAGAGGAACTGGAACTTATGTAAATAATAACGGAGATACATACATTTACATGGCCTTTGCTGAAAACCCCTTTAAATACAGTTTGGCCCGTTGAGGTCTAGGAGAAAACAATGTACGCACTTGTAACCCAAAACAACGAAATCACCCAGATTGGTGAACTTCAGACGTTGTTCCCCAACGAATACCAACCAACGGCTTTGTATGCGTCACAGCATGGAGCCAAGGAAATCATTGACGGAAACCGTGAAGACGAACGCTTCTACTGGGTAACCTTTGGTAGCTACTCTGTTGGTGAAGTCTACGTCACACGCAACTACGTTAACACAGCCAAGGCTTTGGAAGATGTAACTGAAACGCCCGAAGGTGCAACAGAACCCATTACAACCAAGGGTCTGAAGTCCAACTACATCGCTCAGTTTAAACAGACAGCCAACTCAATGCTATCTTCAACTGACTGGATGGTGATTCGCAAGGCAGAGCGCAGTGTGGACATTCCTGCTGAGACAGTGGCTAAACGTGCGGCTATTTTGGCTGAATGTGACCGCTTGACTGCGGCAGTAACTGCGGCTACTGATATGCCATCATTCATCACGGCAGTGCAATCTGCTAACTGGAGCTAATTGTGTCTGCAAATTTGGGTGGATATATTTCCTCTACCTTTAACCCGCTGACCAGCGGAGTCACTGCTACGGTTGAATATCTAGTGGTCGCTGGTGGGGGTGGCGGTGGCTGGTTAGGTGGAGGTGGAGGTGGAGGTGGTCTTCTAACTGCGGCTGGTCTTGCTGTAACTGCTGGTTCGGCATTGACCGTAACGGTGGGTGCTGGTGGTGCGGCATCAACATCCCAAGCCGCAAGTAATGATGGTTCAAACTCTGTTTTTTCTTCTATTACCGCAACGGGCGGCGGTGGTGGTGGTGTTTACGATATTAGTTCTGGCGCAGGGCGTACTGGTGGTTCTGGCGGTGGTGGTGCGGCAACTGGTACTGGTGGAGGAGCCGCAGGTTCTGGCACAAGCGGTCAAGGATTTGCTGGCGGTGCTGGACTTGGCCCATCCCCATTTACAGGCGGTGGAGGAGGCGGTGCTGGCTCTGTTGGTATTGGAGCAACATCTAGTGTAAAAGCTGGTGATGGTGGAACTGGACAAGTAAGTTCAATTACGGGTTCACGAGTGTTCTATGCTGGGGGCGGCGGCGGTGGCACACAATCTTTAACAGCGGGACTTGGTGTTGCGGGAAGTGGTAATGGATGCCAAGCATCAACATCAATTCCATCTGTAGCAGGAATTTCAAATACTGGGGGCGGTGGCGGTGCGGGTGGTAATCCATCTGGTGGAACTCCTGCTAGTCTTTTTAATGGTGCGGCAGGCGGCTCTGGCATCGTAATCATTCGTTACCCTGCTAACTGCGCTCCACCCACTTCTACAACAGGCAACCCTCAGATAAACTACGCAGATGG
>Ga0304730_1002509_pt1 | contig 13056 bp, 10 predicted proteins | sample M_130628_MF_Meta_FD_190474 | JGI IMG/M metagenome (GOLD analysis project Ga0304730, IMG submission 190474) | Freshwater microbial communities from Lake Montjoie, Canada to study carbon cycling - M_130628_MF_MetaG (v2) (version 2) | ecosystem: Environmental > Aquatic > Freshwater > Lake | place...
AACTACCGCACAACCAGCAAAGTTTTCGAGACCTTCTTCTAAGGCACGGAGCGTATTTACGTCCAAATCGTTGGTAGGCTCATCTAAAAGCAATAAGTTTCCACCTTCTTTTAGCATCATTGCCAAATGTACACGGTTTCGCTCTCCACCTGACAAAATACCTACTTTTTTCTCTTGATCTCCACCTTGAAAATTAAATCGACTCACATATCCACGGGCATTTACTTGTCTGTTTCCGAGCATTACCCAGTCATTTCCACCAGAAATTAGTTCATAAACCGATTTGTTTGGGTCGAGTTGGTTATGTTCTTGGTCAACATAAGAAAGCTTCACGGTTTCACCCACTTCAAAGGTTCCAGCCAAAGGTTTCAGTTGGTCGGTAATTAATTTGAAAAGTGTTGTTTTTCCAGCACCGTTTGGCCCGATAATTCCAACAATACCATTTTGTGGCAAACTGAAATTCAAATCATCATAAAGCAATCTATCACCAAAGCCCATTTTTACGCCTGTTGCATCAATTACTTTATTGCCCAAACGTGGCCCGGGTGGAATGAAAAGTTCGAGTTTATCTTCTCTTTCTTTCGAGTCCTCGCTCACCATTTTATCATACGCCTGCAAACGAGCTTTCGATTTCGCCTGACGAGCCTTCGGAGCCATTCGCACCCATTCCAACTCTCGTTGCAATGATTTCTGACGTTTCGATTCTGTTTTTTCTTCTTTCTCTAAACGATTTTGTTTTTGTTCGAGCCAAGAAGAATAATTTCCTTTCCACGGAATACCTTCGCCTCTGTCTAACTCCAAAATCCAACCCGCTACATTATCTAAGAAATAACGGTCGTGGGTAACGGCTATTACCGTACCTTTATATTGGCGTAAATGTTCTTCCAACCATAGCACCGACTCAGCATCTAGGTGGTTAGTAGGCTCATCGAGCAATAATACATCAGGTTGTTTCAGCAACAAGCGGCAAAGAGCTACACGACGTTTTTCTCCTCCCGAAAGGTTTTCTACCAAAGCATCTTCTGGCGGACATCGCAAGGCGTCCATCGCACGGTCCAGACGAGTGTCTAATTCCCAAGCATCAAAGGCATCAAGTTTTTCTTGTACTTCGCCCTGACGAGCCAATAATTTATCAAAATCAGCATCAGGGTCGCCAAATGCCTCATTGATTGCGTCAAATTCTTTCAGCAAATCAACGATTTCCTGTACGCCTTCTTCGACGATCTGACGAACAGTTTTTGTAGGGTCGAGCGTTGGCTCTTGTTCCAACATTCCGACTGTATAACCTGGTGAAAAAACCACATCTCCATTGATGTTTTTATCAATTCCTGCAATGACTCGAAGAAGGGTTGACTTTCCCGAACCATTCAGACCTAAAACCCCGATTTTTGCTCCGTAAAAAAAAGAAAGATAAATGTTTTTTAAGATTTGACGACTAGGTGGAATGACTTTACTCACTCGCTCCATCGAAAAGATAATTTGTTCGTTCATGGTTGATTATGCTTAAAATAGATCTAAAACAAAAAAGTATTGTTTAATTTTTGATTATTTATGTAGAAAAGGCGTCGAGTTGTGTATTTTTTACTACATTTAATAAATTTTTACGCAAATATCGGTAAAGCTGTTTGTATTATACAAAAAAACTGCGAATTTTACCCAAACAAACCACCATCCCTGACTCACAAGCCATGTGATTTATTATTATGAACGGCGTAACATTAGAAAACGAATATGCTTACATAAAAGATGGTAAGATATTCTTGAAAGGGTATTTAGATATGCCCGACCGACAAATCGGAGAAGTTAAACGCACAGAAGAAGAGGCTTTCCAGTATTTCATTAACCGTTACCAAATTGCGGTAAACAAGGTTACTCAATTGGAATCTGAGATTACCGAGACCCAGAATAAGGGTTCTTTTTTGACAAAACTCACGCAACTTCGCAAACGCTTGTTAAATTTTGACGGCATTGGTGATTTTATTCCATTGCTCAAAGTACTTGACGAGCAAGAAGAATTCCTTCGAAGTTTAATTGTGGACAATCAGGCCAACAACTTGGCTATAAAAGAGGCTCTTATTGAAGAAGCCAAAGAAGCCAAAGAAGAAGTCGATTGGAATATTGTTGCCGAGCAACTCCAAGATATCAAAACTCGCTGGATTAGAACAGGTCCAGTTGAAAAGCCTTTTCAGGAATCTATCGAACAAACTTTCAAGGAAGTTTTGGATGATTTTTACCAAAGAAGAAAGGCTTTCTACGAAGAGCAAAATCGTATCATTGGCGAGCGTATGGAAAAATACATGGAGCTTGTGCGTGGTGCAGAGTTGTTGTTCAGAATGGGAAATTGGGAGCTTTCTTTCATAGAACTTAAACGCCTACAATCAGAGTGGCGTAACGTAGGCGATGTTCCTCCGAAGCGATTGAAATACGAGTTCCGTAGGTTCAAAAAACTCACTACATTATATTACGAAAAATATTGTGCAGCCAAAGGTATCCAAATCAAAATACGTGTTGACCCTCGAGTAGAAGCTCAACAAAAAATGATGGAGGAAGCAGAAAACTTGGCAGAGTCGAACGATATTTTTGTGGCAACTGAGCGTGCTAAAGTATTGCTAAATGACTGGAAAGGTATCAAAGTTCCGTCGCACTTGGCAGTACGCAACGTTGCAGAGCGTTTCAGAGCAGCTTGTGATAAGATTTTTGAATTAAGCTACTTGATGAAAGTAGTTACTCGAAAATTGCCTAATTATAACTACTTGAGCGAAAAACAACAAGTCTTGACGAAATTTCGTGAAATGGAAAATATCGTAATTCGTGCGAGAGGCGAGCTGAAGATTTTGATTGAAAGTAACGAAGGTGTTTCGCAAGGGCCAGATTTAGATAAAATCACGCAATCAAATATTCAAACGCAGAAACGTAAGTTATTAATGAAAGAAGTGATTTTGGAAGAATTACGCCGTGCGACGCAATCGCAATAAAAAAAAATTAAAATATATTTTGTTATAGACTTGCGTCATTAAATCAAAAATATTAATTTTGCATCACAATTCAGGATTGACCTATGGTGTAATGGTAACACAACTGTTTTTGGTACAGTCTTTCTAGGTTCGAATCCTGGTAGGTCAACAACCTTTATAGGTAAAATTTGATTTTTTCAGGTTTTACCTTTTTTAATTTACAGCATTTTCAATAAAATATCTCTTCGAAATTATTTAATAATAGGCTTTGTTAAATTTTGGCACAAATCGGTCTTTTAGCCTTAGATTACCTCTAATTTATGAAATTACTCTTACATTACTTAGGCCGCTACCATTGGCAGGTGGTGCTTGCTTTGGCTTTAGCTGCTATTAATCAAACTTTTTCATTGCTCGACCCACTCATTTTTGGAAAAATAGTGGATGAGTATGCTGGCAAAGCAAAAACTTTTACTCAAGCTGAGTATACCCAAGGCGTTTTGTTGATGCTCTCCGCCGTTGTGGGTGTAGCAATGGTGAGTAGAATTGCCAAAACTTTGCAAGATTATGTAATGAATAGGGTGATTCAGAAATTTGGGGCTTCAATCTTCACCGATGGCTTAAAACATACGCTCAAACTTCCTTACCAACAATTTGAAGACCAACGCAGTGGCGAAACGCTTTCAATTTTACAAAAAGTACGCACTGACACTGAGAAATTTATCACACTTTTTGTAAATGTCGGCTTTACTTCTTTGATTGGTATCATTGTCCTGAATGTTTATATTTTTCATTTTGGCATTAGTCCGTGGTTGTTTTTTGTGTATTTGGGCGGAGCAGCGGCTTTAGCGGCTCTGACGAGGGTTTTAAGTCGAAAAATTAAGAAAATTCAGCAGACGATTACAAAAGAAACAACTGCCTTGGCAGGAACAACCACCGAATCATTAAGAAACATCGAATTAATAAAAAGTCTCGGACTAACCGACCAAGAAATCAAGCGTTTGAACCTTAATACCTTCAAGATTCTGCAACTAGAATTGAAGAAAGTGCGTAGTATTCGTAGTATTGGTTTTATTCAAGGTACTTTCGTAAACTTTCTTCGTCAAACGATTTTATTTCTCTTGTTATTATTGATTTTTAAGGATCAAATGACTGTTGGCCAGTTACTTACGCTGCAATTTTGTTCATTTTTTGTTTTTGGGCCAATGCAAGAAATGGGTAATGTGATTATCGCTTATCGTGAAGCCGAAGCATCTTTGAATAATTTTCAAAAATTACTTAATAACCCTATTGAGCTTACCCCTGACCACCCAACAAAATTAGGATTAGTAGAAAACTTGAAATTTAAAGAGGTAAGTTTCAGCCACCTGACTGCTCAGGGAAAAGCCTTAGATAATGTTAGTTTTGAAGTCAAAAAAGGGCAAACCGTAGCATTTGTTGGCCCATCAGGATCGGGAAAAACTACTTTGGTAAAACTTTTGGTTGGACTTTATAATCCATCAGAAGGAACTGTTTTTTATAACAATTTGCCTTCCAATGAAATAAATATTGAAAAACTACGGTCGCAAATTGGATTCGTAACACAAGACACGCAATTGTTTTCGGGGTCTATTAAAGAAAATCTTCTTTTTGCCCAACCTCGTGCCACTGATGCCGAAATTATGGACGCTTTACAGAAAGCTTCGTGTCAGAATCTTTTGTCAAGAGCCGAAAATGGACTTGATACCGTAATCGGTGAAGGTGGAATCAAGATTTCAGGTGGAGAAAAACAACGCTTATCAATTGCGAGAGCCTTATTGAGAAATCCTAAAATCTTTGTTTTTGACGAGGCAACTTCTGCTTTAGATTCATTGACTGAAGAGGAAATTACAAATACGGTAAAAGACGTAACCGCTCAAGGCGACTATATAACGGTGATGATTGCTCACCGTCTAAGCACTGTGATGCACGCTGATAAAATCTTCGTTTTGGAACAAGGAAAAATCATTGAAGTTGGCAAACACGAAGAACTTTTGGTAGAAAAAGGGCTTTATTATGCCATGTGGCGTCAGCAAATTGGCGAACGTAAGAATAAATTGATAGTTGCGTAAAATTTAGTGTTTTACAAAAAATATGATAAATTTGTTAATAAATTTCTAAAAAATGAGTCAATATATCATAAATACGAAAAACGATAACCAATCTGATGCCTTGATTAAATACTTAAAATCATTAGATTTTATTGAAGTAAAAGCATTAAAAATGCCTCCAAAAAAGTTGGAAGCAGTCGCTGAAGCTAAATCATTTTTAGATGGATTACCAAATCAAAAACATTCTCAGTCGGATGTAAATAAGGCAATAAAATCTATTCGTAAAAAGTATGGCTATCAGTAAAATTAGGGTGGTAATCGATCCGAATATTATTGCAAGTGTATTGCTTGGAGGAATAACACAAAAACGATATTTGTGGCTTTTAGATAATCTTGAATACTTTGAAATTTGCTATTCGGATAAGATTTTGGAAGAAATCAGACATTTTACCGAAGTGAGCTATTTTCAGAAGAAAGGAATCACGATTTCAATTATTGAAAGATTCCTTTCTTCATTTCAAGCATATTCTTTGAAAATTATAGTAAGTTCAAAGGTAAAATTGGGAAGAGATGCCAACGATTATTTTTTGTTAAGTCTGTGCCGTGATGCAAAATCAAAGTTTTTAATTACAGGCGACCCTGATATATTGGAATTGAAGAAATACGCCTCGACAGAAATAATATCAATGAAAAATTTTGTTGAAATCTTTCAAAAGAGGTAATTATTCCTGCATAACTTTCGTAATTTCATTCAGTTTCTCCACTTTACTCTGAAAATCTCCTTTGAGTTTATTTCTGATAGCCTGCAAATTATTCAATGTTTCTTGTAAATTTTCGGGAATGATTTCTTCTAAAATCTCACGGAAACGCTTCGCAAAGGTCGGTGATTTACCATTAGTTGAAATGGCAATTTTTAAATCTTCTTTCACCACAACCGAACTCAAATAAAAATCGCACAAATCGGGTGTATCGGCTATGTTTACCAATATTCGTTTGGATTTACAATCATCTCGTACTTGTCGGTTCACTTCTTTACTATCCGTTCCTGCCGTAACGATGTCTTTGCCTTCAAGGTGCGAAATATTGTATTTTTCGTAAATCAAAGTAAGATTATTATGAGGAACCAAAGCCTTGATTTCATCACGAATTTCGGGAGAAACGAGCGTAACTGTCGCTTTTGGAGAATTTCTAAAAATGGCTTCGAGTTTTTCTAAACCCACATTTCCACCGCCAACGACGAGCGTTTGTAATTCTTCAAGTTTTAAAAATATCGGAAATAATGTATTCATTTTTAAGCGATAAAAGTATTTTCTAAAATTCTTACCAAAGCTTCTAAACCCTCTTTATCGACTTCCGAAAAATCATCTAACTCGTCACTATCAACATCTAAAACCATCAAAACATCACCATTTTTATCAAAAACAGGCAATACAATTTCAGATTTTGAAGCCGAACTACAAGCAATATGTCCAGGAAACTCCTCAACATTTGGTACAATGACTGTCTCTTTGGTGCGATAACAATATCCACAAACACCTTTATCAAAGTTGATACGAGTGCAGGCAATTGGACCTTGAAACGGCCCCAAAACCAATTGATTTTCTTTTTTAAGATAAAATCCTACCCAAAAGAAACCAAAGGCTTCTCTTAAAGCAGCAGCAAAGTTGGCCAAGTTGGCAGTTTGGTCAGTTTCGTCGCTTAAAAGTCCTTCAATTTGGGGAATAATACTTTCATAAACGGCCTTGCGAGAGGCATTTTCTGGAATATTTAATGTTTCAGCCATAAGTGTGGGACGATGTTCCTACATCGTCCAAAGTAAGATTAAGCCAATGTATTAACAAAAAATCTTTTCAAAGTCGGGGCATCAATAGCTTTTATTTGCCATTTTTCAGAAATATCTCCTAAAGTTGATAGAGTAATGTTGTTGAAAATAATAGTATTAGGAGAAATAAGACCACTTTCAACTGCTTTTTTATATTGAAAAACCGAGAAAGTTTTTATTTCATTACCATCAAGATAGGCCTGTGAACGGTCGAAGAAATCTATATTTAGGGTATCTCCAAGCTCTTTAAACCAACGTGTAGAAGCATCAATCGAGCAACCACTTGCGGCATTCATGTTTTGGTCGAGGGCAATAATGACGAAACGATTATGCAAAACTTTTGCCGATGCCAATAAAGATGCTCCATGAGCCGCCCATTGATTAACGGCAGGTTTTAAATAATTTTCAATCGTATTTGCATCAGTCAATTGACGATTGGCTTGATACACCCAAATACGGGCATCTTGCGGAATTTTATCGAAATCTACGTACATAATATTGTCTTTAAAAAAATATGCCACAATCAAAATTGCGGCATATATAATTTATAAACAATATTTTTTGAAAATAATCTCGAATTAATTAAAAAATTTACTCTAAAAAAGCTCTTTGTGAAGGGATATTTCCTCTTTTAACAAAATCATTTATTTCTCTTTTATTTGTAAAATCTTTACAAAATTGGTGTTTTACTCGTGATGTTTGCTTTGTTTCTCTTTTTAATTCTAAAAATCTACGATTTAATTCTGAGATATCTAAATCATTTTTTAATTCATATACTGTATAAATCCATTTACCTTTTGTGGTTTTTGAAAAAGTAAGATTATTCCAAACATAATCTGCAATTTCTTGTAAATTGTAGGTAGATTTTACTTTTAGTGCTTCTTTAGTTTGGACAATAGAAGGAGAAGTATTTCCAACTATAAAATCATCTTCTTCTTGTTTTTCTTTAAACTTTAATCTAAAACCTACATTTTGAAATATCGAAATAGGATTATCAATATCACTTATAGAATAATCTCCATTTGTTATTAACTCTAATCTATCACTTTCACTTGAATTTTTAATAATAGAAATTTTAGAATCTTCTAAATCTAATTCATTAGGTAATCCATCTATTTTGTTTTTTAATTTAGGTTTTACCTTTAATTTATCATTTAGTATATCAGTTAAAGATTTTTTATTTACTTTATCTAAATAATAACTTATAGTTTCTCCATTTATTTTTTTACTAAAAGAGATATTAACTAAAGTTTTATCGAATTTATTTTCATATATTTTTATTCTAACAAGTTCTTTATTATGATAAGTAGTAATATTATATTTTTCACGAACACCTCTTGCTGTTTCCTCAGTTACTTTTTCATCTTGAAATATTTGTTCTTCTATTTTTTCTTTACCATTATCTAATTTAAGTGAAATGGGTTTAATCCATATTTTGTTATTTTGATCAGTAAACACAGTAAAATAAGAACCTTTATTTATTAGTACTTCATAAAAATTAGGAGTTTTTTCTGCAATTTCTTTTAGTATTTCATTAATTTTATTTCTTAAAATATCTCTATTTTCTACTTCTTCTCCATTTAAAGGAACAATTGTTTTTTTTCCAATTGTAAAAATAGGTTGATTCCATTCACCAATAAAATTAAATGGTAATCCTTTTGTAAAAGCTACACTACTTTTAGGTTTATTCATACCGTTTGAATAAGCTATTAATTCTGCCTTATATTTTTTTAGGGCTTCGCTTTTTGAAAAGAATTCTTGAAAGCTTTCTGTTTGGTTAAAAGAGCCGCTTTGCAGCATTTGAGAAACATAGACTGCTATGTCTTTCTTGGGTAAAGAATCTATGAAGACTTGGAATGAAGACTGAATTTCTTTGATGTTTTCAGTTGGCCATAGCGATAATAAGCGTTTCTGAAGCACCAAATATGTGTTATTGTCATCGCCCTTTATCATTCTCAAAAAATTGAGTTTGCCGTTCAATATCAAATACAAAGATGTCTTTTTAGTAGTATTTCTATGTAAAATCTCGCTTGCTTTGTCATAACCGTAAGTTTCCCATAGATATAGCCACATTCTAAGTTCTTTAACATATATTTTGCGAATATTCACCTTATCATTCACAACTAATCCAGTTACCTCTTGCCTCCATTTTTTACTTTGCAATCTTACTTTGTCAGTATTTATCAAGAAGCCTGCTTCTTCAATAATTCCTTTTAGATGCTGATAAAATTCATCTTTTAGCGAAAAAATATTTACATTACCCGAAAAACTAATATCATCGGCATAACGGCTATAAGTTACATTGAATCGTTTCGCAAGATTTAGTAATGAATCATCTAATGATTGACACACTATATTTGATAATACTGGCGATAAAGGCGAGCCTTGTGGCAAAGCAGAGGGCGTATCTTTGTTTAATTTGAAGGAAGCAATATCAGCAATTAATTGGGGCAAAGTTTCTTTAAAAGATGATTGTTTTTTTAGTTCAAAAGGTGATTTTTGCAGAAAAAGAGCTACTTTGTCAGCCGTAATCGAAGCAAAAAAATCTTTTAAATCAATATTAAAAACATATTCTTTGTTGATATGTTGTGTGGCATTTTCAATAATAGATGCATTTTGAATAAATCCAAATGCCGATTCATGTGGCAAATAAATAGTTTGAAGAATAATATTAAGGCAACTTTGTAGGTGCTTTAGTTTTCCTGTTGGTGCAGTAATTTGCCGAAATCGACCATTTTTTTTCTTGATTTTGTATCGCTGGTAGTATTTTACCTGATTCTGCTCTTGTGAATAAAAATAGATTTCATCTTCAAGAAAACTGTCATTACTCTTTAAAATCTCTTTTGATACATAATTGAGTAGATAACAAAATTGGTTAGGGGAGTTTAAGGCAGAAAAAACTGAAGAAATAAAATCTTTTTCGCTATGTGTCAGTTTCATATAAAAAGCTTATTGTAAGTATTAACATTATCTATCCTCAAGAGTGAGCAGTAGGGCATACAATACTACCCTAACAACAAAACATTTAGCCAGTTTTAACTGGCACCCAACCGATTAGGCTTTAGCCACAGTTGGCACAATATCAATATCTACAACAAGCTTTTCTTCGCAAATATATATTTTTTTAGACTTTAAAATTAATTTAAGGTCACAATTTTTTAGGAGTAAATTTTTAACTTAGCACTGTAATAGCCAATTATTTTTCAACTTATTCTACATCGCTTGCTCAAGTAACTCCGCTAAGTCATAAACTTTTACATCATGCTCACGCTCTTTGTTTTTTACGCCATCAGACATCATCACCATGCAGAACGGACACGCCACCGCAATTGTTTTCGCTCCAGTTGCCAAAGCATCTTCGATTCGCTCAATGTTGACTTCTTTTGTTCCTTTTTCGGCATCTTTAAACATTTGTCCACCGCCAGCACCACAGCAAAGTCCGTTGGTTTTACAACGCTTCATTTCTACGAGTTCGGCATCTAAATTTTCGAGTAATTGGCGAGGAGCTTCATAAATATCATTAGCACGACCCAAATAACAAGAATCGTGATAGGTAATTTTTTGTCTGGGCGGCATTCCGTCCTTGAAACTGTCTCCACCTTCAATTTTTATTCGTCCTTCGTTGATTAATTGCTGTAAATAGGTCGAATGGTGAATCACTTCGTAGTTTCCGCCCAATTCTGGATATTCGTTTTTAAGCGTGTTGAAGCAATGTGGGCAAGCAGTCACGATTTTCTTAACGCTGTAGCCATTCAAAACTTGAATGTTTTGTTGAGCCAACATCTGAAAAGTAAATTCGTTGCCTGCTCTACGTGCGGGGTCGCCCGTACAAGCTTCTTCCGTGCCGAGAACAGCGAATTTCACCCCAATTTTATTCAAAATCTTCACAAACGAAATCGTCACTTTTTTATATCGGTCATCAAAAGAACCAGCACAACCCACCCAAAACAATACTTCGGGTTCTTGACCGTTTGCTGCCATTTCTGCCATCGTTGGCACTTTATATTCGATAGTCTCTTTCATATTTATTGGAAAATTGGTTATTTGTTATTGGTTAAAATTCCAAAACAATCAATTTAAATCAAAAATAGTATGCGTGCATAACATTTGCAAGCGAGTAGCTAAAAATTATTTCTTGCAAAATAATCAATTTTCTTATCTAAGGCCGAATTTAGTATCTTTGAGTATTGTTCGGAATGTAGTTGATTAGAAAGTTGATAAACATTCTTCATTTTACATTATTAATTATAAATGGAAGGTCTTTTTTCTGTTGAAACAACCTATTTTGCTGATGTGATTTTGCCTGTGCCGATTCCACGAATGTTTACATATCGTGTGCCGAGAAACTTTGTGGATGAGATAAAAATAGGAGCAAGGGTTATTGTTGAATTCGGCAAAAATCGAGTCGTGACGGCGGTTGTCGGACGGATTCATGAAACACCTCCCGCAAAATACCAAGCAAAATATATTCTCGAACTACTTGATAGTGAGCCACTTATCACAAAACAACAGCTTTGGCTATTCGATTGGATAGCCGATTATTATATGTGTTGTGTGGGCGAAGTGATGAATGTGGCTGTACCGTCAGGTTTGAAAGTTACGAGTCAATCAAGGATTCAACTCAACCCAGACTTTGATCATCCTGAACTTTTAGAAGAAAACGAAATTCAATTTTTGGATATTCTTAAAAACCACGCTTCGTTGACTTATGATGATGCCTTGAAATTTGTGGGCGAAACCAATATCAACTCCATGATAAAATCGTTGATTGGTAAGCACGCAATTATTATGTATGAAGAAGTTAAGGAGAAATACAAGCCCAAAATTGCCAAGAAGGTTCGACTAAAAAGAGTTTATGAAGGCAGTGAAGAAGTAGCTAATTTGATTGATTCGTTGGCCAAAAATGCCAAACAACAAACGGTTGTGTTGGAGTATTTACGCCAAATTCCGATGCACCAACTCCATGAACGCAATCACTTGGGAGTTGACAAATCGTTTTTTACGCAAGGGGAAACTTCCGATTCTTCGCTCAATAAATTGATTGAAAAAGGAGTTTTGGAGCAGTTTGAAATAGTGGTTTCTCGTTTTGGCGATGATATGCCAACTGAGCCAGTTAAAATCGAGCTAACCGATGCTCAACAGCAGGCAAGTAACGAAGTTTTGACGCATTTTCAAGAAAAAGATGTGGTTTTACTGCACGGAATTACTGGAAGTGGCAAAACTGAGATTTATATTGATTTGATTCAGCAGGTGCTGGAAGGTGGCTCGCAAGTATTGTTTTTATTGCCAGAAATTGCTCTAACGACACAAATTGTGGTACGGATGAAACGAGTTTTTGGCGATAAAATGGGCGTGTATCACTCCAAATTTTCGGACAACGAGCGGGTTGAAGTTTGGCGAGGTGTGCTTGAAGGTCGCTACCAGTTTGTGGTGGGAGTGCGTTCGGCGGTTTTCTTGCCGATGGATAATTTGGGCTTGGTGATTATTGATGAAGAACACGAAAGTTCGTATAAACAATATGATCCTGCTCCACGCTACCACGCCCGTGATGTGGGCATTATGTTGGGGCTGAAACAAGGTGCGAAAATTTTGTTGGGTTCGGCCACACCATCGCTCGAAAGTTATTATCAAGCCACTACTGGCAAATATGGTTTGGTTACGCTCAATCAAAGATACGGCAATGCTCAATTGCCTGATATTCAGCTAATTGACCTAAAATCAGAACGTAAGGCGAAAACTATGAAAAATGATTTTTCTGGAACTTTATGTCAACATATTGAGCATAATTTGGCCATTGGCGACCAAACGATTATTTTTCAAAACCGACGTGGTTATTCGCCTTATTTGAATTGCCAAGAATGTAATTGGATTGGAGAATGTGAGCAATGTGCCGTGAGTTTGACTTATCACCTCGACTCGAAAGAATTACGTTGCCACTATTGCGGACATAAAGAAGAGATTCCGAGGGTTTGTCCAACTTGTGGTTCGGGTAAAATCCGATCGGTTGGTTTTGGTACTGAAAAACTCGAAGATGACCTCCGAATCATGTATCCCGCTGCACGAGTGCAACGTATGGATTTGGACACGACTCGTACAAAAAATGCTTATCAGACGATCCTCGGGGAGTTTGAGCAAGGAAATACCGATATTTTGGTCGGAACGCAGATGATTAGTAAAGGATTGGATTTCGACCGTGTGAGTTTGGTTGGCATTT
>Ga0304730_1002511_pt1 | contig 13050 bp, 7 predicted proteins | sample M_130628_MF_Meta_FD_190474 | JGI IMG/M metagenome (GOLD analysis project Ga0304730, IMG submission 190474) | Freshwater microbial communities from Lake Montjoie, Canada to study carbon cycling - M_130628_MF_MetaG (v2) (version 2) | ecosystem: Environmental > Aquatic > Freshwater > Lake | place...
GCTAGTTAGTGGAGCAAGTGCTCCAATTGCATATAATATGAATGGTGGCGCTTATCAAGCAAGTCCAATATTTACAAATAATCTAAGTGGTACTTTCACTATTGGTGCTAAGGATACTAATAATTGTCTTGATACTTCAATTGTTGCAATTCCTCAACCTAATCAGCTACAAGTAATAAGTGTCACTAATACCATCCCTACATGTAATCCTGGAAATGATGCAAGTATTGCTGTAAATGTAAATGGTGGATCTGGATTAATAAGTTGCAATTTGAATTTTGGGATATGGCAAACAAATCCAACTTTTAATGGGTTAGTTGCAGGTACTTATACTGTGAATGTAAAAGATGCAAATAATTGTACTGCATTTTCAACTGTAAGTATTACAGTTCCCAATTCTCCAAATTTTAGTTCGTTATTAGTTGCTAATGATACATGTGTAAAGCAAGTAGGTGGAATTCATGCTTCCATTGTTGGTGGTTCTGGTTCTATAAACTATGTTTTACAACCAAATGCTATTAATAATAATACAGGAATATTTTCAGGGTTATCTGCAAATAACTACACTATTGTAGCATCTGATTTTAATAATTGCACTACATCTACTACTGTAAATATTACTGCATTAGTAGGACCATCTATTACAAGTACTTCATTTATAAATAATACATGTGGGTATAATAATGGTAGCATTACAGTAACAGCATTTGGAAGTCTGCCTATTACTTTTAATAACACTCTAACATCTAACACAAGTGGTATTTTTAATGGTCTTGTTGGGAATAATTATATAGTTACAGTAAGTGATGTTTATAATTGTACAGCTGCAACTTCAATCCAAATTCAAAATTCACCATCTCCTGTTTTAACCTTGTCTGCAAATCCAATATTGTGTAATGGAAATTTAACCACAATACTTACAAATGTTTCTGCTAGCAATGCTATGCCATTTTTATTTCAAATTAATAATGGAGGTTGGCAGTTTATTGATTCTTTTAGCAATATCAACAGTGGCACCTATAATATTGTTGTTGCAGATACCAATAATTGCAGGGATACAGCGCAAGTTGTTTTGAGTCAACCACCTATATTATCTGTTCAAAGTATAAGTGCTACTGTGCCTACATGTAATCCTGGCAATGATGCGCAATTAGCAATAGCTGCAATTGGGGGAGTGCCTGTCTATAACTATTCCTTAAATGGTGGTGCAAATCAATTGAATAATAGTTTTTTAAATCTTGGAGTTGGCAGCTATACTATTGTTGTAAGTGATGCGAATAATTGTACAGAATCTAGTTCTATTACTATAAATTCTCCTGCAGTGATTTCTATCGATTCTTTCAAAACTAGTTTAGAATTTTGTAATCCTGTGGCAAATGGTTCTGCTACTATTTTTGCAAGTGGAGGTACCGGATTAATACAATATTCTTTAGGTGCAGCAACGCAGGTATCTAACAATTTTACATCGCAAACTTCAGGATTATATATAGCTACAATTAGCGATGCTAAAAATTGTACAGCTTCAACTAACATTTCAATCACACATGCAGCAAATCCAATTTTTGACACTTTAACTAATAGCAATATTTTATGTTATGGACAAACAAATGCTACTATTTATGGATTGGCAACGGGTGTTGGTACTATGCAATACCAATTATTGCCAAATGGCACCTCAAATAATAGTGGTGTATTCGGTAGCCTAAACGCTGGGATTTATACTTTAGAAGCAACAGATTCTTTTGGGTGTAAAATAGATTCAACAATTATTATTATGCAACCTAATCCACTAGTGTTTTCAAATCTTCTTGTATCTAATACACCGTGTTTTGGTAGTAATAATGGTGTAATCAATGCAATTGCTTCTGGCGGTAATGCTGGATATTTGTATACTGTTTTGCCAATTAATGTTTCTAATACAAGCGGTATTTTTACTAATCTTTTGGCTAGCAGCTATACTTTGCATGCAACAGATACAAATGCCTGTTACATAGATTCCATTATAACAATTTCTGAGCCGAATGCTATAATGTTAAATTTAGATTCTGTTATGCAAATTAAATGTGCCAATAATCCAAGTGGGTATATCAAAGTGGTTGCTTCTGGAGGCATTCCTATGTATCAATATACTATACAGCCAGGAAATATTTCTAATACAACTGGCGTTTTTACAAATCTTTCAGCAGGAAATTATTCTATAAGTGTTGTAGATAATAATTTGTGTGTTACAACGGTTTACGCCACTATTACATCACCTTCTGTTTTGAGTTTTAACCAGCCTGTAATTGTAAATAATATCTGTTTTGGAGATGCGAATGGATCCATTAATACTACTGCACAAGGAGGAACAGGGACATTTATTTTTACATTGATGCCTGCTAGTAGTAGTAATAGTTCTGGCTTATTTACTAGTTTGCTCGCAGGGACTTATACAGTAGAAGTTACTGATGCAAATGGTTGTACAAGTAGCACTATTGCTAGTATCTTGCAAGGTGCTAAAATTATTTTTGATTCAATTATTTTACAAAACCCGATATGCAGAAATGACAGTAATGGAAAAATTATTATATATGCAAGTGGTGGGCAATCTCCGTTTTTATATGCAACAAATACAAACGCATTTTCTGTAAATAATAAATTTTTAAATCAAATTACAGGCATTTATGCGTTGCATATAAAAGATGCGAATGGTTGCCTTGCTGATTCTACAATATCTATTCAGCCTAAAAATTTATTTTCGGTAGCTGTAAAAGTAATTACTCCTGTAACTTGTGTAGATGTTCCAAATGGAGGGTTTACAATTGCATTAACAGCCACAGATACTACAATTAATTACATATATCAATTGTTGCCTACAAGTGTAATAAATGTAAATGGAGTATTTACAAATTTGCAGGATGGCACATATATTGTAACTGTTAGAGATGCAAATGGTTGCGAAGAAACTACTGTGGGTACAATTGTTGATAATAGCAATCCTATTAGTGTTTCATTTATTACAAAAAATGTAACTTGCTATGGTGTAGATCCGTTGGGCGCAATTACCGCAAATGTTATAGGTGGGTATAGTCCATACTATTTTCAATGGAACAATGATTCAGTACTGAATAAAAATTATTTACAAAATATTTCAGCAGGTACTTATACTTTGCAGATAACTGATTTTAATAATTGTGCTTTCCAGGATACTGTAACAGTTGTATCTGCACCATGTTGCCAATTGTATATTCCAAATAGTTTTTCGCCAAATGATGATGGAGTAAATGATGTTTTTATTCCCATTACCAACGCTACTGTCACTAAGTATAGTTTTACTATTTATAATAGGTGGGGAAATAGAGTATTTTTTACATCCGATATTAGCAGAGGTTGGGATGGCAAGACTAAAGGGTTAAAAGCGGATGTAGATACTTATTTTTATCTGATAGATTATTATTGCCCTTATTCTGATAAAACCTACCAATTAAAAGGTGATGTAACTTTGGTGAAATAAAAATTCCGATTAGCTACTTCTAAAGTAAATAATCGGAATAGTATTTTGGGTATTAAATTATAGATATTGGCTAACCCAATGTTTCAATTCATCTATATAAATTGGTGTTCCTTTTATTTTATGATAGCCAATTGCATTTATTAAAAACTCAGCACGAATTATTTTATCTAATTGTCCATTATTAATTTCTGGTATCAATACAGTTTCAAAATTTTCTAATAATGCCTTTAGGTTTTTAGGAAATGGTCTGATATACCTTAAGTGTGCATGACTTACAGATTTTCCTTCGTTGATTAATTGTTGTGTAACACTTTTTATTACACCGTATGTACTTCCCCAACCAAGTATTAATACTTTACCTTTCGCTTCTCCCAATTCTATTGTTTGTTCTGGAATGTATTCTGCAATTTTATCTACCTTGGCTTGTCTTGTTAGTACCATATGCTGGTGATTTTCGGTGTCATAACTTACATTGCCTGTAATGTCTTGCTTTTCCAATCCTCCAATTCTATGCTCTAAACCTGCAGTGCCAGGTATAGCCCATGGCCTAACTAGTTTTTCATCGCGTTTGTATGGCATGTATTTTTCATCACCATTATCAATAGCTTTTTTAAAATTCACTTTTATTGCTGCAATATCATCAGCTTTTGGAAAAAGCCATGGCTCTGCTCCATTTGCAATATATCCATCGCTTAATAGAATTACAGGAGTCATGTGTTCTAATGAAATTCTACAAGCTTCTATTGTGGTATCAAAACAATCAGTAGGTGTGCTGCAGCTAATTACAGGCATTGGACATTCACCATTTCTGCCATAATATGCTTGCAACAAATCGCTTTGCTCTGTTTTAGTTGGCAAGCCTGTACTTGGTCCTCCTCTTTGAATATCTACTACTATCAAAGGAATTTCCATCATTACTGCAAGGCCCATTGCTTCTGCTTTTAATGCCATGCCTGGTCCGCTAGTGGTGGTAATTGCAAGCTTTCCACCAAAAGCTGCACCAATACAACTTGTAATAGCTGCTATTTCATCTTCTGCCTGAAAAGTAAGTACATCAAAATTTTTGTGTTTACTTAATTCGTGCAAAATATCTGATGCTGGAGTAATAGGGTAGCTGCCTAAAAATAATTGTAATTTACTTTTTTGAGATGCAGCAATAAAGCCTAAACTTATTCCTGTATTTCCTGTAATGCTTCTATAAACGCCACTTGGCATTTTTGCTTTGTCTACTTTGTATCTTGTAGAAAAAGTTTCAGTTGTTTCTCCAAAATAATATCCTGCTTTTAATGTTAGAATATTACTATCTAGAATGTCTTGTTTTTTGCTAAATTTTTCTGTTAAGAAAGATATCGTACTTTCTAAATCTCTGTTATACATCCAATATAGAAAACCTAACACAAACATATTTTTAGCACGGTCTTTTTCTTTAGCACCTAATGTTGTAATTTCTTTCAAAGATTCTCTAGTAAGTTTTGTTACATCTATTTTGTATAAAGTATATTCTGTAAGGCTATCATTTTCTATAGGATTATCTTCTTCTGCATAATTTGCTAGACGTAAATTTTTAGAATCAAAACCATCAGTATTTGCAATGATTATTCCTCCTTTTTTTAAAAAATGCAAATTTACTTTTAAGGCTGCTGCATTCATGGCTACAAGCACATCGCATTCATCTCCTGGCGTATAAATTTTATCGCTGCTAAAGTGCAACTGAAAGCCACTTACACCAGGTAAAGTTCCTTGAGGAGCTCTAATTTCTGCCGGAAAATCTGGGAAAGTACTAAGGTCTATACCCATTAAAGCTGTGTTATTGGTAAATTGGCTACCTGTTAATTGCATACCATCTCCACTATCTCCAGCAAATTTGATAACTACGTCTTGTAATTGTTGAATTGTTGCACTCATTGCAGCAAAGATAATGATTAGCTAAAGAGTAAAATGGTGATTTTTCAATGATTATTTGCTATTGGGTTACCTTAAATAATGGAAGTAGATTAATTTATATTATTTTATGACGAATATTGTTAATAATTTATTGTAAGTCGTTCTTTATTAACATAAATAACATACTTCTTAAATCTATCAACCATTGAAAGAAAATTTCCTGATTCGATAGGAAAAACATGTAAATATTATCGCTGAGTATAAGTTTACTGGTATTAATTTATATTGTATTTACTGAATTAGTTGGCACAACTTATAATGCACAGCTAGTCTGTATCCTCTAATACACATTAATTTTACATGCCAAATTGATGGTTTGTATAGTTTCAGGTCACTATTTCTGAAAAACGTGTAATCGGGTGCAAAGAAACTACACTGGTATTAATTCCAAACTAAGGTAATCCAATCGATATTAATTTTATATCTACATACGTATATTGTAATGGTTTATGTCTGCTTGCCACTAAGAAAGCAATTGTAGCATGCTGCGTAATGTATTTGCCAATAGTACTTTCATCTTTAGAAGAAGCAATAAATGATAATTATAATTTTATCAATCATTTAAGGATAGTATTACAAGATACCACGATAAACTAAATCTTCTGCTATTTTTCCAATCAGTAAAATATCTGATTCATTGCCAGAAAATACTTTTGTAGCTCCAGGATTTAAGCTTACTGTTTCCTTCTTTTTACCAAACATGGTATAATCTGTGGCGCCTTTATAATAGATAGCCAACAAAGTACCTACAGTATTTTTAATATATATTATACGAATTGGTGCCATTGAAGAACCTGGGATATTATTAGGAATTATTTTCAATTCCCACTTACCTATTACATCATCGCCTTGACCAATTCTGCCATTTGCATCAGCATAAGGTGGATATTTTCTATTACGTGCTACAATTGGTCTATCTCCACTAACTAAGGCTTTAAGACTGTCGTTTAATCGATGAAATGCTTTTTCGTTGCTAAAAGAATTTTGAGCAGCAAATTTTTTACAAGCATCTTTATTTAATTTGCCATCTACATTCATTAACTTAAATGCAATAGGTACATTTGCAAAAAACTTTTCGCTATTTAAGTCTTGGTTTTCATCCATATTAAATTGTAAGTTGAACTCTGGTATGCTTACATTGTACCAACCATGAAAACCACCAAAAGTATCTTTTTCGGCAATGTTATTATATTCTATTAAATTTTTTTCATTAAGGTCTTGCACAAAAAAACTTCTACATCTGCCAAATCCGTTTCCTTTAATATCTAACTTGGCTATAACAGTATCATTTACAGTATAATTGTTTTTTCGCTTACTATATTCTATCGTTTGTGCTTTTGTTGCTATACTGCTTATACATATAGTAGCGGCTAAAATTATTTTTGTATTTAAAATATTCATGGGACAAATTTACTATTTTTGATCTTATGAAAGCAGTAAAAAATATATTTACATTATTAATTTGTATAATTTTTTGTAAAACCACATTGCATGCACAAAATGCAGCAGAATTAATGCAAATAGCAGATGATATGCTACAAATGGATGGTAATAGTATACATTTTATGATGAATGATGGTACTATTCACTATAAAAATGGAGAGGTAGAATCTGGTAAAATTAAATATCAGGTAGGAATGTCCTATAACTCTTTAGGTAGCATGCAATTAATTTTAGAAAACAAAATGAAACCTGTAATTATTTATCCTAGTGATGTAAATTATGTTGAAATAGGCACATTGAAATTTTATCCTATTAAATTAAAAGATGACAAAGGTAGTTATAATATTTTCGCTGCTAGTTTATCAAAAAATATCGACGATAAAATGGTGATGTTTAGATTGTATAAAGATGAATATAGTACCCAATCTCCAGGTAAAATTTATTTACAGAAGGATTTATGTGTAATTACAACTAAAGAAGATAAGTCTGTAATATTAGGCCCTATTGGTGGTACTTTGGGTATTACTCCTTTTAATAAGTTTATGAGTAAAATGTTAGATGATTGCACTGATTTAGCAAAAAAAATTAAAGATAAAGAAGATGGTTATAAAGTATCTTTGATAGACTTGAAAAATGTAAATCAGGATGTATACCTAAAGATATTAGAGGAGTATAATGCTTGTAAATAAAATTAAACTAAGCTAATTGTTGCAAGCTTACTAAATTTTTATATAGTCCATTCAATGCTAATAATTGTTGATGTGTTCCTTGCTCAGCAATACGGCCTTTATCCATTACAATTATTTGATCTGCATTTTGTATAGTGCTCAAGCGATGCGCTATAATAATACATGTTCTATTTTTCATTAGTGTATTAATAGCATCCTGCACTATTTTTTCACTTGTTGTATCAAGGCTACTTGTAGCTTCATCTAATATTAATATAGGAGGATTTTTTAAAATTGCTCTTGCAATAGTTAGCCTTTGTTTTTCTCCTCCACTTAGTTTATTGCCTCTATCTCCAATATTGTTATTGTATTGATTTTCTTTTTTAGAAATATAATCATGTGCATTGGCAATCCTTGCTGCTTCTTCTATTTGTTGGGCAGTGGCATTACTTTTTGCTAAAGCAATATTGTTGGCAATGGTATCATTAAATAAAATTGCTTCTTGGCTTACTATGCCCATCAATGCGCGAACATCTTTTATTTTATATTCTTTAATATCTATACCATCTATTAATACTTTTCCATCAGTTGCATCATGAAAGCGCGGAATTAAATCTGCTAAAGTGCTCTTTCCGCTGCCGCTTGCGCCTACCAATGCAATTGTTTTACCATATTCGATGTTTAAATTGATATGATGTAAAATAGCATGCTCGCCATAGCTAAAAGATACGTCTCTTAATTCTATATGTTTAGTAAATGTAGGCAATGGTAACGCATTCTTTTTTTCCACCACCGTATTAGTAGCCAATAATATTTGATTAATTCTCTCAAGGCTAGCATTGCCTTTGCTAATATTGTAAAATATTTGTGAGAATTTTTTTAATGGATCTATCAATTGTGTAAATACCAAAACAAATGCAATTAAAGTATCGCCATTAATTTCTCCGCTGCCAAACACCAAAGTACTACCAAACCAAAGTACCACACACATTACAGCTATGCCCATGGTTTCGCTTAATGGGCTAGCTAGCTCTCTACGCATGGCTATTTGGTTATTTAATTTGTTTAAATAATTATTTTCGTGTGTAAATTTTAATTGCTGAATTTTTTCGGCACTAAAACCTTTAATGATGCGCAAGCCACCAAGTGTTTCATCTAAGATGCTTAATAAATTGCCAACACGAATACTATTATTAGTGCTTTGGCTTTTTAAATTTTTACTAATTCTGCCAATTATCCAACCCGCTAAAGGCAGAAAAATAAATAGAAAAATACATAGCTTTGGACTAAGTGTAATTAGTATTGCTAAATAAAAAATTATTGTAATTGGAGCGCTAAATAATAAATCCATCACACTTACAATACTTTCTTCTACAGCACCAATATCGTTTGTCATGCGAGCCATTACATCTCCTTTTCTTTCGTTAGTAAAAAAGCCTATTGGCAAGTTCATAATTTTTTCAAACATTTCTGCACGCAATTTTCTTACAATGCCATTGCGCAATGGATGCAGCGTAAACCTAGAAATGTATAAAAACAAATTTTTCAAAATAATAAATACCAATACAGAAACACAAATAAAAATAACTACCCAAATTTTATTGTCTTGATGTTGTATTACAATATCACTCATTAAATATTTATAATAGTTGCCAAGCCCCTGCCTTGTAAAGTGCAGGCCAGGGTTTCGCATCACTAGTTCCTCTTTGCCAAATAATAAGTTTAAAAATGGAATCAACATTACTAGGCTTAGCATGCTAAAAACTACGCTAAGCAAGTTGCAAAAAGCAAAAGTAAAAATTTTAGAGCCTTTGCCTTTTAAAAATTGGAAGATTGGAATAATATTTTTCAATATGCAAATATAGAACACAGCACCCACTGAAATACTAGTTTAACAGGCAATTATATTTTTAAACTTCCTATTTAGCATTTAAGATTCTAACATCTATACCTTAACTTTGCAGCTATAATGGAACAAGGAAAAAGACAAATTCAGATTGCAAAGGTGATTAAAAAAGAAATGATTGAAATTTTTGCAAAAGAAGGGTATAATATTATTAACAATAATGGTATGGTAAGTGTAAGTGATGTAAGAATTACTCCAGACCTCTATGAAGCTAGAATCTACCTTAGTTTTTTTCAGATTGCTGACGCTGTTGAAATGCTATCAACCATTAAAGAAAAGACCAGTGAGTGGAGAGGCCATTTGGGTAATCGTTTAAAAAATTCTTTACGCAGAATACCTACACTTACTTTTTTCAAAGACGACACTTTGGAGCATGTATTTAAAATGGAAGAATTGTTTAAGCAATTAGAAGAAGATAAAAAACGTTTAGAAGAATTGCGCAGCCAAAATAAAACAGGCGAGTAAATTTCCACTTTAGTTTATTAATAAACATGATGCTATTTACTTTTGCAAAAAAATATTTATTCAGTTCCAAAAAAACAAGAGCTGTCAATATTATTTCTTGGGTAAGTATAATTGCAATTACAATTGGCACAGCTGCTTTAATTACTGTGCTAAGTGTATTTAATGGCATAGATGGCTTTGTAAGAAGCCTATATACTAGCTTTTATACAGATATAAAAATTACAAGTATTCAAGACAAGACTTTTACAGTTGATAATAAAACTGTACAATACATACAGCAGCAACCAAATGTGATAACGGTGGGTAAAAGCCTTGAAGAAAATGTTTTATTAAGTGCAGGAGAATCGCAAAGTATTATAACACTAAAAGGTGTAGATGAAAATTATGCTGCTATTACTAATTTAAATAAAGTAATACGATATGGTGATACAAATATTTTTACAGCAGAACCAAGATTAATAATTGGCTTGTCTATTGCCAACAGAATGAGTATAAGCGAACAAACCATTGCTCCAGTTAGTGTTTTTACTTTTAAAAGCAATGTGGAAAATATTTCTTTACAAGATGCATACACAGAAGCATCTATGTATGTAGCAGGCATATTTAGTGTGCAAGAAGAATTTGATAATAAATATTGCATTACCAGTTTAATGCAAATGCAAAATGTAATGCAGGATAGTAATGCTATTACTGCGCTAGAAATAAAAATGAAAAACGATGCCACTGCAGAGCAATTTGTAAAGCTAAACGAATCGTATTTGGCATCCCAAAATTTAAAAGCAGAAACAAGATATCAGCAAAATAAGACTTTGTATTATGTGCTGAAAAGCGAAAAATGGATGGTGTATGCTATCATGAGTTTTATGCTACTAATTGCAAGTTTTAATATGCTTGGCAGTTTAAGTATGTTGGTATTAGAAAAGAAAAAAGATATTGCTATACTAAAAGCCTTGGGCAATCCTGAGCAAGCTACAAAAAATATATTCCTAACCACAGGTGTTTTTATTGGCATGTTTGGTGCAGTTTTAGGTTGTGGTTTAGCATTTATGATTTGCGCAATTCAAGCAAAATATAAAATTGTAAAAATGGCTGGCGATAGTTTTTTATTAGATGCCTATCCTGTAAAAATGCTTTTTACAGATTTTGCATTAGTGCTTATAACTGTGTTATTTATTTCTGTATTGGCAAGTTGGTGGCCTAGCAGAAAGGCTAAATAAAAATGGCTACCTCCAATTTGGAGATAGCCATTTTGAAACTACGTTTTCATTTAATTATCTTTTTAAAATTACAGGCGAAGATATTTTTCCTTCAGCACTTATTACATTTATGAAATATAAACCATTTGCAACCGCCGCATTGTCATTGCTAGTGCCACCCCAATAAATAGTGTGGTTGCCAGCACTTCTTTTCTCATTAATGAATTGATAGATAATAGTTCCATTAACATCGGTAACAAATGCATTTATATTACCATCATTTTGTAATGTAAAATCTAGTGCTGTAATATCTGTAAATGGATTTGGATAGCAATTTGTCTTTGCATTAGTATTATTTGTTTCAGAAATAGATAGTGGAGCGTTGTATACTTTAGCTTCTTCTGCATTTAATATAGCTGTACCAGCATCATATACAGGAGTAGTGCCTATTTTCTTATTGATAAATGCTACTACTCTCATATTGTTTAAATTTATGGCAGCAGGCACTACATAAGTGTAAGTTTTAGAAAATGCTTGGCCATTTGTTACAGTTGCAGGGTGGTTTGCATCTCCCCAATTATCTGCAGATAATAATGCTCTGCAAACATCCATGTGGGTGTAAGTACCTGTTGCACCTGCTTGAGAAGCTAGAATACTATCCTCTAGTAGTACACATGTTAATCTTGTTTCTTCAGACACATCTGCTTTAAATGTGTAATCTATTTTTACAGTTACTGTTCTAGTTGACGCTTCTAAAGAAGGAGAAATTTTTATTTCTACTGGAGATGTTACATTTAGTCTGGCTGCTACAGCACCATCCCAATAACTTCTACTCATTACATTAGCATTTCCTCCGCTATAAATTACCCTGTCTATAGCTGCTCTAGGAAAGGCAGCTACCGCAAATGCATTTTCCATAGCTGTTTCATAGGGTATATTATAAGCATCTGCGTTATGCATACCTACCACAACTGTTCTACCTGGGTAGCTTGTTTCAATACCTTTTAAAATGGTATGACCATCAGGGCAATTTGGGCACCATGTACCAGTAAATTCTTCAATTAATACTTTGCGAGTTACTTGTGCTTGCGTATTTATTACACAAGTTGCAGCAAATAAGATTGCAGTAAATATTTTTTTCATTTTATTATTATTTTATAAAGTAAATGTAATAATAAAAATGTAATTCTTCATAAAAATAACAATTCATGAATTTTTTTATACAAAATGCATTGCCTGTTAGCATTATAAAGCAACAAAGCCACGAAATATTCCGTGGCTTTGGTATGCAATAATTTTGAATTAATGATTATCTAGCAATATTTACTGCTCTTTTTTCTCTGATTACTGTTACGCGAATCTGACCAGGGAATTGCATTTCTTTTTGAATTTTATCTGCAATATCAAAGCTTAGTTTTTCGCTATCAGCATCACTAACTTTATCTGCTTCTACAATTACTCGAAGTTCTCTACCTGCTTGTATAGCATAAGCTTTTTCTACACCTTGGTAGCTAGTAGCAAGGGTTTCTAGGTCTTTAATACGTTGCAAGTAGCTTTGCATAATTTCGCGTCGAGCACCTGGTCTTGCACCACTAATGGCATCACATGCTTGAATAATTGGCGAAATAACAAAGGTCATTTCCATTTCGTCATGATGCGCACCAATTGCATTAATGACAGCAGGATGTTCGCCATATTTTTCGGCTAGTTTAGCACCTAATAAAGCATGGCTTAATTCTGTTTCTTCGTCTGGCACCTTACCAATATCATGCAATAATCCTGCACGCTTAGCTAATTTTGGATTCAAGCCCAATTCACTAGCCATAATACCACAAAGGTTGGCTGTTTCGCGGCTATGTTGTAATAAGTTTTGACCATAAGAACTACGGAAACGCATTCTTCCCACCATTCTAATCAATTCTTTATGTAATCCAT
>Ga0304730_1002518_pt1 | contig 13024 bp, 16 predicted proteins | sample M_130628_MF_Meta_FD_190474 | JGI IMG/M metagenome (GOLD analysis project Ga0304730, IMG submission 190474) | Freshwater microbial communities from Lake Montjoie, Canada to study carbon cycling - M_130628_MF_MetaG (v2) (version 2) | ecosystem: Environmental > Aquatic > Freshwater > Lake | place...
GCACGCCAAGCATGTACCCACCAGATCAAGACTTCATGAGAGGCTGAAAAACGATCGCCCTGCCACAGCCCAGCCCTCGCCCCCTTCGTCACGCCGTCTGAGCCGCTGGGGCCGCGCTACCCGACTGACCGGCCTCTTTCGGCGATGCAGCCTTAGGCACGACAGCGGGCACCTGACACGCGGCCATGATCGGCGCCTGCGTATCCATGAACTCCAGAATCCCCGCCTGCAGGCCCTCGGGCAGGCTCTTGAACCAATCCAGCCACCCGTAGGCAGTCGTCCGGGGCACCTTGAAGAACCGGGCCACATCAATGCCGCGATAGCCCGAGCGGACGTGCAAGTAGACAGCCAACACTCGCTGCTCGTTCTTCATAATGGCCTTCCGGACCGTGGCGTCATCGGGCTGTGCAAACGTAGCCAGCCGGTGCTTCAGTTGGCGCTCAAGGATCTCCGCCTCGACCTTCATGCGGTCCCGGTCGCGGCCATAGAGTTCGATCAGTGGCCGGAGCGTCTTGCGGCTGGGGTTCTTGGTGAAGTTCAGGACCATCGACAAGAACTTGGTCTGCCAGTCGATGTGCTGGAGCCAATGAGCAGTGTCCACGACCGTCAGGGAGTCTTCGAGAAGGTATCCACGTGATTCCGCCTGACCGAGGAGTTCCACGAGGCGGTACGTCTTATTGGCAAGGAGATCATGGCAGCGGATGAACTCCGGCTTCATCTCCAACACCTCTGCAATCGCCTCGGCGGCCTTGCGAATGTTGGCCTCGGTGTTTCGCGCTGGTTGTTGCGGTGTATCCATATGCTCCAAGGTAGCGCGCGAGTGTCGTCGGCGCTACACTGCACGGATGAGTCCCAACCCTGCCGCCACCGTGCCCGTTCTGTGCTGTCATCGCGGATCCCTGTCCAACACCGGCCACCTTCACGCCGCGTCGATGTCTGCCCCACGCCGCAGTTTCGTGAACCGCTCTGGCTGGCGAGAATTTCAGACGGTTTTGACGGGCCTTCGGCGAGACTGCCCTCCAGCCCTCCCCGTCGTCGTTCGGGCTTCCTGGCTCCCCAAAACGGTGCTGGGCCAGTGCCTTCGACGCGATAAGCGGTTCGTGGTCCTTCTGAACGAGGAAATGGGCGAGCCGCAGGCCGTCGAGGTGCTCTGCCACGAGTGGGCGCATGCGCTGGCCTGGAACTTCACCGTCGATCGGCTCATCAACGCGGCCGACACCGACCCCGTGGAGTTCGAGCGGGCCTGCCATGACGAGGCTTGGGGCTGCGCCTACTCGCGGGTCTGGCGGGCGTATCTGGACGTCATCCGGGAGGTGGCGTGACGGCGACCCTGCCCTGCCCCGCGCATGTGATTGTCGTTGGCGGTAAGGTCCGCGACCACCCTCCCTAGCACGGCCTCCCGCGCCGCCTCTGGGATCGCCATGCCGGCTACAAGGATCACCGCGCGGGCTAACAACTCGACCCGATCAGCCGAAATCGCGTCGCATTTCGCGTCGCACGATTGGATGACCACGGTTTGCCTCGGGAAACTCGCGGGTTGTTCGCTCCCTACCCCCGCCACTTCTTCACGCCGGCACTGCCATCCATGGCCAGTGCCGGCTGTTTTTTGGCAGCATCCTGCCGCCATCACGCCCGCCGGGCCATCCATGGCCCCGGCGGGCTGATTTTTGCGCGGCCTCCTGCCGCGGTTGGGGCCGCCCGGCCGTCCATGGCCCCCTGCAGCCTTTTTCTTGCGCGGCCGCGAAGCGCCTGCGGCTCTACCCCGTTGATCGTTTGCTGGGCCTGCTGCACCAACCCATCCAGTTCTGGGCTGCTCCTGATGGTGAGCCGCCGGAACCGCTCGAAAAACTCGCGCAGGTTCTCGACGGCGGAGTCTCGAAAGACCTTGGGCTGGCCGTCATGGAGGCCCGTGAGTCGTTCAGCGAGGTGAGCCGTGAGCCACTGGAGTTCCGTGTGACCTGCCCCCTTCAACGTCGCCACTTTCTGAGAGTGAATCTCCGATAGGACAAGCCAAGGGAGGGCAAGAGATGCCACGAGGGAAGAAGTTCACGGCGGAGCAGATCATTGGGAAGCCCCGCGAGGCTGAGGTTGGGTTGGCTCAAGGGAAGATCGTGCCCGAGGTGCCTCCACGCCTTGCCCCCCTGGCGACCGGCATGAGAGAATGCTGCGATGACCGCAAGTTCTTCAACGTCTCCGCTTGCGTTGGCCGGCGGTGGAACCTCCACGCCCACCGGGTTGGTGCCAGCGCTCGCAGGACTCGTTGCCGGGCTTGTGATTGCGTTCACGGCCGCAACCTCGGGCCCGACATCGGCTGCCGATCTGGAATCGCGGCAATTGATCACGCGGATCGGGATGGATTCCTGCGTTCGTCAGGACAGGCCGCAGCCGATCTGGGACGCGGTGGCCCGCTACCGTCCCGACGTGTTTTTGATGCTCGGCGACAATATCTACGGTGACACGGCAGACATGGAAATCCTCCGGCGGAAGTACGCCCTCCTCGCGGACAACAAGGGCTTCGCTGCCTTGAGGCGCACGGTCCCGATCATCGCGATCTGGGACGACCACGATTTCGGTGCCGACGACGCGGGGCGTGAATACCCGATGCGACGAGGGTCGCAGCAGGTGTTCCTTGATTTCTTCGGAGTACCGGCCGACTCGCCGCTGCGCAGGCAGGAGGGCATCTACCGTGCGGTCGTCGCGGGCCCCCCCGGCCGTCGCGTACAGTTCATTTGCCTCGACACACGCTACCATCGGTCGCCGCCGGCCGCGCTCCCCGCGGACGAGCGAAAGCTGCGCGGCGGTCGATATCGCCCAACCGACGACCCTTCGGCCACCGTGCTCGGTGCGGAGCAGATGGCATGGCTCCGACGAGTGCTCGAAGAGCCCGCCGAGGTGCGGATTGTGCTCTCGAGCATCCAGTTCGTCTTCACGGGACATCACTGGGAGCATTGGGGCAACTATCCCGTCGAGCGGTCTCGCATCCTTAAACTTATCCGCGACTCCGGAGCACGCGGCGTGATTTTCGTGAGCGGTGATCGACATGCTGCGGAGATCAGTCGGCTTCCGGCCGGACCGGATGCCGTCGCCTATCCGCTCTACGATCTCACCGCGAGCAGCCTCAATCAGGCCATGCCCACCGGGACGAGCCGTGACTCAAACCCCTTGCGGCTCGGGCCGCACCAGCGGGGCGTGAACTTCGGCACGATCGACATCGAGTGGTCGGATGGGGAGGGAGTGGAGTCAGCGGGCGTGAGCCTGACGCTGGCGATCCGCGACGTGGCGGGCGGCATTGTGCATGCGGAACACGTGTCGCTCGCAGACCTCACGCCGGCGGCCGCGGTGCCTTGATCCCGCCTTGTCGACCCCGCGTGCCTACCGAAAGCAACGACTCGCCCATGCAACTCCCCACGCCACATGCCGCGTTTGTGGGTGGAGTCTGGCCGGCCGTCCCGCAGACGCAGGCAGCGGCGTTGCTCGCCGTCATCGAGCAACTCTCCCGATCGCAGTATCTCGCCGAGGAGGCGCTTGCCGCCGCCCGGCGGCCGCAGGTCGAGGCTCTGATCGATCATGCTGTCGGCCAGATTCCCTTCTGGCGGGAGCGGGTTGCCATCGCTGGCCTCGACTCAGAGTCGCGGCGGCGGGACGCCCCCGATGCAGCGGAATGGAACAGACGCTGGGCAACGCTGCCAATCCTCACACGGGCCGACGTGCAATCGCTGGGAAATGCCCTTCACGCCCGCGCGTTGCCGGCCGGTCATGGGGGCGTCGCAGAGAGCGTGACCTCCGGATCCTCCGGGCGACCCGTGCGGATCATCCGTAGCACGCTCGACTACTTCTACTGGCAGGCCTTCCAACTCCGCGAGCACATCTGGCGGGCTCGGGATCTTTCGGGCAGTTTCCTGTCGATTCTCCGTAACGAACAGCGGACCGTGCTCGACGACACGGTCCATCTACAACGCACCAAGGACTGGGGAGCGCCGGTCGCCACGGTCTGGCCGACTGGCCCCAGCTATCTGCTCGACTATCGCGCACCCATCTCCGCCCTGATCGAGACGCTGCGCGAGGTCGCGCCGGACTATGTCTGCACGTTCCCCTCGTTACTGTTGGAGATCCTGCGACGCGCGCGACAGGAAAGGATTGCGCTCCCGGCCCTGAAGGAAGCCGTGGTGGTGGGCGAGGCGAGTCCGCCCGAACTCGCTGCACTCTGCCGCGAGGTCTGGAACGCCCCGCTCTCAAGCACTTACACCGCCGGCGAGGCGGGCGCTATCGCGTATCAGTGCCTGGAGGAGGGCCGCTGGCACATCCAGTCGGAGAAATCGATCGTCGAGGTGCTCGACGCCGCCGGCCGGCCGTGCGCCGCCGGCGAGACAGGAAACGTGGTCCTCACACCCCTGCAAAACTTTGCCATGCCGCTGCTGCGATATGAAATCGGCGACCTCGCCACGGTGGGGGACGGTCGCTGCGGATGTGGCCGCCTGCTGCCGGTTCTGAAGGCCATCCCCGGCCGGGCCCGCGACCTGCTCATGCTGCCTTCAGGTGACCTCCGTCCGCCCTACTATGGCCACCGGGCCGTGATGCAGGTCGGGGCCATTCTCCAGCACCAGGTCGTGCAGACCGCCCTCGATCACGTCTGTTTTCGGCTGGTCGTGGCCCGTCCCCTGAGTCCCGTGGAGGAACAGCATGTGATCGCGGTCGCCACGGAGGCGCTCGGCGGCGGCCTGCGGGTGAGCCTTGAATACGTCCCCGAGATCGCCCGTGGCCCGCACGGGAAATTCGCCGAGTTTCAACGGCTCTTTTCACTGCCGCGCGATTGAGCCGCGATGGAGGGTCGCGGCACGGTCACCGTGCGGATGCCGCCGCCCGAAGATTTCTGAGTTTGCGGCCGATCAGCACTGCAGCCAGACCGCAGCCCAGCAGCACGGCCGCCGCGGGTTCGGGCAACGCGGTGAACACCAACTCCGTGCCCACGGGGAGCGTGAGCGACGGTTGGGGGCCTGGGTTGGGCTGCGCCAACGTGAATCGCAGACCCTTGATCTCGCGTGCCGAGAAATCGGTGAACGTATTGTTGGTGATCGAGGCAAGCGGCACCGTCTGGAAGAAATCGGAATTGAACGGGTCGAAGAACAGGTCCACGGTCGTGTCGTCCGAGCCTATTGCCTGAATCGTGAAAGATGGCCCCTCACCCGTGTACACCGAGCCGGCGCTGATCGACACGAGGTCGGTAGCGTCTGCGATTGGAGTGAAGAGCACGTCGTACGACAACGGCGTCGGGCCGTACTGCTGGGTCGTTGTCACGGTGACAGTCTCCGCCACGGCGGACCTCACGCCCGACTCGGAGACGGCCGCCAGCAATCCTGCCGCCCCCGTCAGGGCACGCTTCGCGTCCGGCTGCCCAGGGAGCAGATCAGCCAACTGCAGCGTCATGAAAACATCTCCTTGAAGAGGCGGCACCGAGACAAAGCGGTTTTGAGAAACGTGACTTCAGCAAGCAGGGAATCGAGATTCGACTCAACGAAGAACATGCAAGTCCCGTGCCAGTCACAGCAATTCTTCTGAAAAAAACGAATAACCAAGTATTTCGGCCTAGGAGATGATTTTTCGTTGGTCCGACTAACTTCCTCACGGCCATTGAAGCCGTGGGGGGTGGGGCGAATCGCTCCACCCCCTGGAGCGAATCGCTCCACCCACTGGGGCGAATCGGCCCACTTCTTCCTGCCCCAAGCGGAGTGAGTCGCTTCAGCTTTTGCCCGGTTTGGCTCGTTTTGCGCATGCCATGCCTGTTTCGTCGTTGTATTGGAGATTGGCACGGGGTTTGCGCAGTTGTAGGGGCAGAAGCCAAGCCGGAAGCGAGTCATGAAACTCCAACAGGCTCCGGCAGATGGTCGCCCGGACTTCGAGCAGATTCAGGCCAGCGTCGGGGACCTGCTCGTGGATCGGCCCCGCAGGAACATTCTCGGGCGTGGGCAGACGGGAGCGGGAGTATGACCAGCGAGATGGAGTTGGTCGTGGATACAGGCGGCGCGGTCAGGTGCATCTATGACGAGGACGGACAGGGGCGATCCCTTGGCAGGTCCACCCTGGTGATAGACCCTGGTTCCATTCATGGGGGCAGGTCAGCAGGCCGTGCCACCGCCTGAATGCCAAACCTGCCGCCCTACTTCTGCAGGTACGCCAGCGTGTCAGTATGGTGGCCGATCACCTTCCACTGGCCGCCTTCTTTACGGAACGTGGTCGTTGCGCGGATGTTCACGGGCTGCGGCTTGCCGTCGATGACATTTTCGCCTTTCTCGTAGTAATGAACGACGGCCAAGGCGGGGCTAGCAGTGATATGCACGTCCACAGCGTCAACCTTGCCGCCTAGTTTCTTAGCCGCCTGCTTGTCCCAGTACGGTTCGACCTGCGACCAGCCGACCTGCATGCCGCCGACAGGCCCCATGTAGGTCACGTCATCGGCATGAGACCAGCTGGCCTTCATGGGGGCTGCGTTGCCGGTAAACAGCGCGTTGAGCGCGTTATGAAAAGCGACGTTCGCCGCATTGACCGCCTGCGTGTCGTCATCGGCCGCCTGCGCGGGCCTTGCCGTCAGCAGTGCCATTCCCGCAACGACAAGCAGACCCAACACGATTCGATGACTCATGGTTATTTCCTTGATGTGGAGAAGCCGTAGGGCATTCATCTTCTCGAAAACGAAATGGCCGCGAATGTATCAGGTCTCATTGGATGCGCCGCCGTGAACATCTTCCGTCATGGCATCTCTTGCCCTCCCTTGGTGTGCCGCACCAGAGATTCTCTCTCTGAACGTGGCGACGTTAAGGGGGGGCAGGCAACGGTGGATACCTCAGCCGGCCAACGAACTACGGTTGTTTCCTCGACCAGATGCATTCAGCGCGTTGGCCGTCACGGCTCTCAGGATTTTACGAGCCAAGTTTGCCGCCCCAACGATCCGGCCTTCGGTGTAGTCGTCAAGCCCGTAGCCTTGGCGACTCTCACGCTCCCGCTGGGCCTGAACAGCCTCGCGGCACAGGGCGGCTATTTCGGCTAGCTTCTCGGCTTCTGGATTTCGACGGGGCATGGCTGGTGAGGGTGGCGGCTCAAGGGCAGCAAGGGAACGGAACACTTCAGAATAGTAGGCCGGCGCACAGAACAGAGGAGGCTATGAGCCGGTCAGGGGCAGGCAGCGATGAGGCCCAGTGGCGGCTCGAATTGGGGCGAGTTCGTGCAAGTCCATGACGATCGCGACATCTCTCGAGCGTCGCCCAAAAAGCTGCCTGCGGTGGAGCGACGCAGGATCAATGAACGACGTGGCCCCTCCGCGTGCAACGGCGGGCGGCGAAAGCCAAGGCGCCGATCGCGATCACGCCGAGCACAGAGGTCGAAGGCTCGGGCACGGGGATCGGCGAAATCGGTCCAATCACGACGGTGCTAGCATTGACGAAGCTGTCGTTCGAGTTATAGATCGACAGATTCAGATCGCTGGTGTCCCCGAGATCGATTGCACCGATTCGTGCGCTCGATGTTGGGTTCCATCCGCGTCCAAGAGAAGGGCTCCCGGCTCCGTATAAAGACTCCATCGCCGTCAAGTCAAAGAGGAACTGAATCGATCCGCCTGCACCACCCTGGCGGAATATCCGAGCGGCATAATCGTAGCTGACGCCACTTCCAAAACCGCCCGGAAGGTTTGAATATTGCCCAGTTCCAGCGTACGCCGCACCGTTCGTGGTCATTGCATAGACATTTGATGGACCGCTGCCACCAGCTGGGGCACTCATCCACATACCGAAGTCGCCTGTACGCGCTCACACGGTGTTGTCCGTGCGACCGTCAGTGCCGCCAAGGGAAGACGCGGCCCGATAATTGTTAGTCCCGATCCCGAAATTGAGAAACGTCGTGCCGATCGCGCTGGCATTATTGTCTTTCATCTTAAGACCGATCCCCATAATCACATTGCCGTTCGCGAAGGCTCCTTGCGAAAACGTGCCCTGGCCGAATCCGCTGGGTGCAGTTGCTACTTTGACTTGAACCGGACTGCCCGTGATCGCATTGTTGTCGAAATGGAAGACTGTCGTGTAATTCGTCGGCTGCAGCGCGACCTGGGCGCCACCCTCCGCGCGGACCTGATCCATGGCGACATCGTCGAACCACTGCCCGCGAAGACGGTGAAACACGGCAGGATCGGACCCCGCCCCGCCAACCACCGCATACAGAATGCCGTCGAGCCCGGGTGTGCGGCCGACCCGCTGCTCGGATGGGTTCCACGACGGCGTCGCGACGTCGATCGCTGCGCCCGTGAGGGCGAGTCGCTGCGCTCGCTGCTGAACGCTGAAAGCGCTATCGAGGAACTGCCGGCAGCGGCGTTCCCGGCGGTGGTGCGGACCAGATCCGGACGTAGTGCATCGCCGCGTGGGCGACATCGAGCGGAACGCGAAGAATCGGTTGTGAATCGGGGCGAGCACACTCATCGCGGCGCGTACTGCTCTGTGTCATGAATGTCCTGTCCTTAGGGTGAGGGGCGGTCCGTTTCGCACTGGGCCGATGCTACGCGCGGCATCCCCGCACAAAGTTTCTGGAGACCACGACAGCAGGTTTTCAGGCCACAATGAATCGTGGACATGTCGCCCCAATCGCAGGCAACGTCACAACGCGCGGTCGACGGGCCGCAAAACGCAAGCCGCGGGGTTCATAACTGCCGTTGGAGCCTGTTGCACCCGCAGGAGCGTGCGCCGCAGGCCTCCTGCGTCGAGACGCCGGCCGGAGAGGACGCCGCTTTACACGATGGTCGCAGAGCCCCTCGACGGCTGACTCGAAAATCGGGCGGTCGCCGAGCAGCCCGTCTCGGCGTACATCGAAGGAGAACCGCAGTCATGCCTCACCTGCGGCATCCTCTGCTTCGGATTCGGACGGTCGACGACAACGGCGGCGGGGATACAGGCGGAGAGAGTCAACCGCTGGGACGGACATAAATTTTCCCCCTGCTCGTGGACTGCATCAGTTTCGGCAGGCTCGTGGCGATGTCCTCGAGTGGCACATGGGCCTGAGCCTTCGATTGCAGGTCGGTGGTGAGCAGCCGACGAGCACTCCGCAGAAATCGTGAGATGCGCAGGAGCCCGAGTGGACTGCGATTCTGAAACTCGCGGGATACCCAGTAGCCGCTCACGCTCTGACCACGAAAAATCAGGTCGCCCGGATTGACCATCGATTCGGCCCCAGACAACACGCCGTAGACCGCGATCGTGCTGCCGGAGGGCATGCACGCCGCCAGGATGCCCGTCATGCTCCCGGCCACGGCGTCGGCGGCCCACGTCGCTTTGAGGTCTCGGGCCAGGCTCGTGAGCGATTCCTGGAAGTCGGCCCGACTACTGTCGAGCACGTGCTTGGCGCCGTCCGCCTGCAGTTCAGCGACGAGAGCATCGCGATGCACGATGTTGATGAGCGGGAAAGCATGGCGATTGCTCAGACGGATCAGCATCCGACCGAGTTGGGAGGCCCCGGCGGTGTGAATCATCGCCCGATGACGTCCCTTGATCACGGGCCGGGCGAGGCCCAAAGCAGTCAGCGGATTGATGAAGGCGGACGCGGCCGATTCGTTGCTCACTTCATCGGGGATGGGCAAGGCCTCCACGGCCTTCAGGACGACGTATTCGGCCCAGAAGCCCTGGCCAGACTGCACGGCCCCGGCTACCCGCCTGCCGACGAGGCGATTGGCCAGCCAGCCGCCTCCCGACGAGACGACGGTGCCACACCCTTCGAATCCGGGAACCACCGGGAGCCTCGGCGGAGAACTGTATTTCCCAGAGCAATACAGGACGTCGGACGGGTTCACCGGCGAACAGATCACCCTGACGAGGATCTCGCCGCGGCGGGGCGTCGGGACGGGGATTTCGACGACGTGAATTCCCGCGGGGCCGGAAAAATCCTCGAGCATGGCGGCACGCATATTCATGACACGAACCCTTCGCGAGTAAGGAATGTTGACGGCGGTTGAAAACGGCAACGCGGGGAGCTCGAAAATGGTACCGCTCCGTGGTATCGATCACCCCTGAGGTTTCAAAGCGGAGCTCCGCACCGGCCTTGCTCGCCGGGACCTAGCCCAATTCGTCGTGCCCACCGCACCTCAGCCCGCTTCCTCCACGCGTGTGCCAGCAAGAAACGGCTCCCCACGGCCAACAAGGGAGAGGTTTTCCACCGTCACGCGAGCGATTTCGGAGAGGGCCTCGCGGGTGAGAAACGCCTGATGGGCCGTCACCAGCACGTTGGGAAACGTCAGCAACCGCGACAGTTCGTCATCCTGCAGCACCTCGCCAGAGAGATCCTCGAAGAAGATTCCCTCTTCTTCCTCATACACGTCGATCGCCAGACCGCCGAGATGACCACGCTTGAGGGCCTCGATGACGGCCTTGGTATCGATGAGTTTGCCGCGACTGGTGTTGACCACCATCGCCCCCGGCTTGAGCCGGGATACGGAATCGGCATTGAGCAGATGATGTGTCGCGGGGGTGAGTGGGAGATGCAGGGTGAGAATGTCGCTGACGCTGAGAACCTCATCAAACGAGCGGTATTCGATGCCGTGCGCTGCGGCCCAGTCCACCATCGGAAATGGATCGTACGCCACAACCCGCATACCAAAGCCCCGGAAAATCTCCGCCGTCACACGGCCGATCCGGCCAGTGCCGACGATGCCGCAGGTCTTGCCATGGAGATCGAAGCCAACCAGTCCGCTGAGCGAGAAGTTTTGCTCGCGAACGCGGTTGTAGGCGCGATGGATGCGACGGTTGAGCGTCAGCACCAGGGCCACGGTGTGCTCGGCCACGGCGTGCGGTGAGTAGGCTGGCACCCGCGTCACCACGAAGCCCAGGCGGCCGGCGGCCACCAGATCGACGTTATTGAATCCGGCACACCGCAACGCCACATGGCGGATCCCACAGCCCGCGAGCTCTTCCAGGCATGCTCGGTCGAGACGGTCGTTCACAAACACACAGACGGCGTCAGCGCCCCGCGCAGTTGCGGCTGTTTCGGCTGTCAGTCGAAACTCGTGGAACACCCAGTCGATGACATCCGTGGCCGCCGCCACCATGAACTGACGGTCGTAGGGCTTCGTGTCGAAAAATGCGACGGTCGTCATGCTCGCGGCTCCGGCGTGGCCGACCATCGTATCTCAGCGCACGCCCCCGAGCTGGCGATACACGCAAGTCGAATAGATCTAGGAGGTTTACGTCGCGTGGCCGCAGGGTGGCTCTTTCGCGGGGATATCGTTAAGAAAGTGCCATTGCCAGCGCCATGCTCCATTCAGCACGCGGCGGGTATCTCACGATAGACTGAGCGAATCGAAAGACGTTCATTGGGGGTACCAGTGTTGCAGTTCAAGGTCGCGATCGTTGGAGCAGGCCCTGCTGGCTACTTTGCAGCTCAGGCCCTGCAAAACTCTGCCGATGGTAGTCGCTCATTTCACATCGACATGATCGAACGTCTTCCAACTCCTTGGGGTTTGGTACGGAGTGGGGTGGCGCCCGATCATCAAAAGATCAAGACCGTCTCGAAGGTCTTCGAGAAGATCGCTGCTGATGATCACTTCAGATTGTTTGCGAATGTGGAAGTTGGGAGCGATCTCACCATTGCTCAGTTGCAAGAGCGATACGATGCGGTGATTCTTGCGACCGGCTCATCCCTGGGAAAAAAGCTCGGTATTCTTGGGGAAGAGCTGCGCGGGTCTCTCTCTGCGGCCGATTTCGTACCGTGGTACAACGCGCACCCTGATTTCATTGACGTAGATCCGCCTTTGGATACCGATACCGCGATCGTCATCGGTGCTGGCAATGTGGCTGTGGATGTGGCACGGATGCTTGTGCAGGAGCCATCAGAGCTCGACCGCACTGATACGGCAGGCTACGCGATCAATGCCCTCAAGGCAGGCGGCATCCGCCGGGTGTACATCAGTGCGCGCCGTGGACCAGAGCATGCCGCCTTTTCGTCGCCAGAGCTCCGCGAACTGCTCCGGCTCGAGCGCACCACCATCGTGATGCAGCAAGGTGACATCGACGCAGCATTGACTCGTGCAGGCGATGGAGCTGCGAAAGACGTCAAAAGTAACTTCGATGCCATGCGCCTGATCGTAGAAACTCCAAATGGCGAGCATGAGCGGACCCTGGAGTTTCTCTTCCATCACACCCCACGACAGATCATTGGCACCGATCGTGTTGAAGGCGTCGTGTTCGAAACGCCTCATGGCGACGTGACCATCAAGTGTGGTCTTGTCATTACGGCTATCGGTTATCAGGCACAGGGTATTGATGGCGTGCCCTACGAAAATGGCAGAGTGGTGAGTAGCGATGGCCGCGTGCAGGCGAATCTCTACGTCGTTGGCTGGGCGAAACGGGGCCCAACAGGAGTGATTGGCACCAATAAGTCTGATGCAGCAGCGGTTGTCGAGCTCTTGGTATCTGACCTGCAGAGCCCAAAGAACAGGGGTGATATCGCAGGGCTATTCACCAATCAGATTGCTGTCACTCAAGAGGGTTGGCAGAGAATCAACCAGGCCGAAGTTGATGCCGGTGAGCCGCTTGGCAAGCCGCGCAAGAAAATGTTTTATCGCAGCCAGATGGTGGCATTTTCTCAGAGCGTGAACAGGGAAATCGGCAGTTCTTGACGTCACGGTTGAGCATCAGCAAGCACCGTGGCTCGAGCGGTTCCCCGAGGTGTGTCAGGATCTTCCGGATCAGCCCCGGATCGGTGGTGAATGCGATGAGCCGGATGTCGCCACCGCCCTGCCACCGTGAAGGGAACAAGCTTCTATCATGAAGGTTGCCCTGCCAAGGGCGCGCTGATCGTCCAGGGAACGAAAAGCCGGACGGGACCCACGGGCTCAGGGCACGCAGGCGAGGAACAGGAACGTGGCGAAGAGCACGATGTGCACGGCGCCCTGCATCATCGATGTGCGGCCCGTGCCGAGTGTGACGGCGCTTACGAGCAACGCCGTCGCAAGCAACACGATATCCTTCGGGTCGAGTCCGAGAACAAGCGGCAGGCCGTA
>Ga0304730_1002520_pt1 | contig 13016 bp, 15 predicted proteins | sample M_130628_MF_Meta_FD_190474 | JGI IMG/M metagenome (GOLD analysis project Ga0304730, IMG submission 190474) | Freshwater microbial communities from Lake Montjoie, Canada to study carbon cycling - M_130628_MF_MetaG (v2) (version 2) | ecosystem: Environmental > Aquatic > Freshwater > Lake | place...
CATTTAATACTAAAACAAGCGTTTCTGATAGTGCAGGAGGGTTTGTGAATACTTTAGTACCATACTACACTTGCTGGGCTGAATTGGTCACTAATACCAATTCTAGGACTAATATAGCAGGTAAGGACAGTATTAATGATGGAGCTACATTTAGGATTAGATATACAACAGGCAAGACATTTACTAATGCTCTTGTAATAACTTGGAAATCAAGGACTTATATGATTAACTCTATTATTAACGAAGCCGACTTGAATCAATATTATTTAATAGGATGTGCAACACTTAAGTAATGGCAAAGTTTGGAGTAAAGATATATGGTGCTGATGCAATAATCAAGAGGCTTGAGGCATCTCCTCAAAAGATGATGGAAGAGTCTAAGCTTATTATTGATGCGGCCGTTATTGAAATAGCAGCTAAAGCAAAGCAAGAAGTAGCAGTAAAAACAGGAGCTTTAAAGGCTTCTATTAGACACGCTAAATATCAACCAGGTAAAGGAGCTAGTGTAAGTGCAGGTAATACAAATGTAAGATATGCTCCTTATGTGGAGTTTGGAACAGGAACAAGATTTCAGATACCTGTTTACCCAAATGTAAACATGGCTGATTTAGAAGCATACGCTTTAACATTCAAAAAATCAAAGAAGGTAATAGGTGTTCCATACAGGCCATATATGTTTAGTGCTTATAGCGAAGTCTTTACATCTATGATTAAGAAATTGAAGTCTGTTAAGATATAAATATATTTCATTAAATTTGTACCAAAATGAAGGATTGCGGATATACATTAAGGAAAGCTTATTTCGATAAGTTTATCTCGGCCTCCTACTCATTAGCTGCTTATGATACCATAGCACCTGACACAGTAGAACCGCCTTTTTTGATTATAAGCAGTCAGACACAAGTGGACAATAGTAATAAACAAAGCTTTGCTTATAATGTTACTATCCAATTTGACATAGTTTATAGGACTTTTAAAGCAGGAGAAGTAGGACAGAAAACTGTTGATACTTATGCAAATGAGTTATTAGAAATAGTAGGTGTTAGACCACCAAGCTACCCTAGTACTGCACCTGACTTTAAAATAGTGACTTCTAAGATTAGTAGTAATATTGCTACCTTTGACTATGTGGATGAGGCATATGTGTTTAGAAGGGTGATAACAATGGATCATTTCGTGAATCAATTAACATAAAAGAAAAATAAAATAAAATGGCAACAACAAGTGTATTTAACGGAACTTCATTAGTAGTTCTAATTGGAACTGAAGTAATAGGTTTCGCTACTTCATGTTCTTTAAGTTTGGCTATCGATACTCCAGACTCATCTACAAAACAAAGTTTAGGATGGGCTGATGAAATTGGTGGACAAAAATCATGGTCTTTAACAACTGATGGCTTAGCTACAGTAGTTCCAGGAACAGTTGCTACTTATGTAACTACTGCTGAATTAAATGCTTTAGCAATTGCTAGAACATCTGTTTTAGTTAAATTTACTACAGTAGATAACTCAACAGTTGGTGGTATTACTCCAGTTACAGGTGATGTGATTTATTCAGGTCAAGCATTTATCGAGAGCGTAGATTTGACTGCTGATATGGAGAATCCAGTTACTTACTCAGTTTCTTTCAAGGGAACAGGGGCATTAACTATAGCTACCAACGCATAGTAAAAACAAACCAAAAAAACCAAACATATGAGAGGACAATTTGAATTAACTCTTTCCGATGGAAAGAAGATACCGATGCGTTTTTGTACTTGGAGTCTTAAAAGATTCTGTCAATTACAAGAGATAGGGCCTTCTGACATAGGAGAGGCTTTAAGTGGCAAAGATTCACTTGATGCTATTGTTAACTTACTGAAATCGGGTGCAGAATATCCATTATATTCTCAAGGAATCACTCCAAGCTTTACAGAGATGGAAGTGTGTGATTGGATAGATGATATTGGAGGAATGGGTGGACAAAAGTTCCAAGATGTGATGTCAGCACTTGCAGAAAGCATGAATAGCGGTATAGAAGATAAGCCAACAAAGTCAAGTAAAAAAGATGGAGTAAAAAAAAATTAGAGTGGATTGACATAGAAAGATATACAATGGGGGAGTGCAAAGTGCTTCCCCATTTGTTTTGGGAGATGACCATGGCTGAATTAGATTTTGTGTGGTACGGATATAGACACGAGGAAGAGCAGAAGTGGATTAGAACTAGATGGCAGACAACATTACTAATCAATATCCAATTACCAAAGGGTAAGAAGGTTAAGCCGCAAGAGCTTATTGAATTAGACTGCGATACTCGTAACTTTGTGAAGCAAAGGGTAATGACAGAAGATGAGCTTAAACAAGTTTTAGAAAAATATAAAATCGCTAAACCGATAAGATAATGGCAGATAATCAAATGGTTAAAATAGTCTTTGACTTTGATCTAGGGAATGTTCCTGCATCAGCAAAGAAGCTTAGTCAATACTTAAAGGATAATAGTTTAGATTTAAAGTTTACTAAAGCAAGTGTGGATGGCCTATCTGCTAGTTTAGGGCAACTTACTACACAACAAACCAAAGCAGGTAATGCTGCTGCTACGGCAGGTAATCAGATTAAGAAATCTAATATGCAATGGACTAATTTTGCATTAGTATTGCAAGATTTACCTTATGGCTTTAGGGGTATTCAGAATAACTTACCTGCTCTTATGGGAGGATTCGCAGGAATGACAGGGCCAATTTATTTAGCTGGTTCTGCCCTTATTGCTTTTTTTACTGCATGGGATAATGGATTTTTTAAATCTAAAACATCAGCAGATAAATTAAAGGAAAAAACAAAAGAACTTAGAGATGAGATAATTAAATCAACACAAAGTGCTAGAGAGCAAGGAATTACATTATTAGCATATGTTGGTATAGCTAGAGATGTAACACAATCTGAAAATACTAGAAATGAAGCATTAGAAAGAGCAAATGAAATATATGGTAGGCATAATGAAAAACTAACTCTTACTAATATCAATACCGAAAGAGTCAAAAAAAGCCTTGATGGATATATAGAAAGCTTAATTCAATTAGCAGTAGCAGAAAAATATGCAGGTCAGATTGCAGATAACATAATAGAACAAGGATTAATACAAGCGGATATTGATGAGGCTAATATTAAAAGACAAAAATTATTAGAAGAAATTAGAGGCAAACAAACAAATAAATCAAGAGATTTAGTTGATGTTTATAATGATTATTATGTAGTTTTAGATGACATAAAAACCCTTGAAGATTCTAAATCTGTATCAATGGCTAATGGTACAAAGACAATAGAATTACACTCTGCTGCAATGAAAAAAGCAGTATTATTAGCTGGTAAATATGGTAGAGTTCCAAAAGCAGAATCTAACAAACAAGAAATATCAGATAGAGAAAAAGCTTTAGCAACAATAGCTGAAAATGAAAGAAAGGCGGCTTTAGAATTATACAATGAAAGAGATAGAGAATTAAGACAAATAACATCAAAGTATAGAGAGCAAATTGATTTAGCTACTAAATATGGTCAAGAAACTATAGTTTTAGAAGAGGCATGGAGAGCAGAATTGGCAGCAGTAAGAAAAAAATGGGATGATAAAGAAGCTAAAGATGCTCAAGAAATAGCAGATAAAATAGCTAAAATACAACTTGATACTAAATTTGATTTAGCTAGTGCTATTGCTAAAATAAACTCCGATTTTGCTAATGAGAATATTAAAAATGTAAATGCTGAATTATCATCTACACTAAAAGCGACTAAAAATAATTATCAAGCACAAGCATCTGCTATTGAATTGGCGATATCAAAACTTACCGAATATAGGGATATAGCTAAAGAGGCTGGTTGGAGTACAACAGAATTTGATGATGCTATTAAAAATTTAGGATTTTCATTAGAAGGGCTAGTTGATCCGATAGAAAACTTTAATACTCAATTAACAAATATTATAAACAATACGCTATCTCAATTAGGAGCTAGTATAGGGGAGTCTATTGCATCTTCATTATTGGGAACTGGTGGTTTGCAAAGTGCTTTAGATATGTTTTTAAGTGTATTGGCAGGTGGATTAATACAGGTTGGTGAACTAGCAATAGCAACAGGTATAGCTATATTAGGAATTAAAAAAGCATTAGAAACATTAAACCCTTATGTAGCAATAGCAGCAGGTATTGCGTTAATTGCTCTTGGTAGTTTTGTTAGAGGAAGCTTACAAAAAAAATCAGAAGGTTTAGGTGGTACTAAAAAGTTTGCCAATGGTGGTATTATTAGTGGGCCTACAATGGGCTTAATGGGCGAGTATCCTGGTGCTAGAAGTAATCCAGAAATCGTAGCTCCATTAGATAAACTTAAAGGTTTAATAGGCGGTGGTGGTGGAACATTAGAGGCTAGAATAAGCGGAAATGATTTACTAATTTTGATGAATAAGGCTCAAAGAAATAATAATACAACATTCTAAATGGCATACGGAGTAAAATACGAAATGGTATTCAATAATATTTATGTGCAAGATCCATCACAATCGTTATCTGCATATAGATTAAGAATATTAAAGAAGGATTACACAGGGACTACATACGCTTTAAAATGCGGTGTTACTCCTATTGTCATAGAAACCATAGACAATGAGGGTAATTCATATACTCCAATCATAGCAACTAGGGCAACAATAAACGCTATAATAGATGAAAACTTTGATGTTTTAGAGTTCTTTAGCCCATATGAAGATGACCTTAGAACAACATTAGAAATAGGTTCTTATTCAGGTTCTTTTACATCTAGTTCAACTATTTGGACAGGAGTTTATTCGCCTGTTGAAAATGTTAACTTTAATGTTATAGGGATAAAAGAAATATCTCTTGTTTTTACAGATGGCTTATCTAGGTTAAAAAATAGTAAATATTATTTTAATGTAGATAATTTATTAGGTTTTTTAGCAACAAGTAGTAATCCGATTATACAATATGTTAGCCAATGTTTAATAAAAACTGATTTGACATTAGATATATGGGTTAATCAATACTATGAAACAAGTTCTGTTTCAGCTCCTAACATTGATTTTATATCAATTAAAAAGAACTTTTTTGCTAAACAACCTGGGGAATATTATACTTTTTATGAGATACTAGAAATGTTTTGTAGGATATATGGGTGGGAGATATACCAACAAGATAGCCATTGGATGATACAAAGTTATGGTTCAGTAACAAGAGAATCTACATATAAATATTATACATACACATATGTATCAACATCTGGAGTAACTGTAACAGGCTCTTTCCCATCAGCAGTAACAGTAGATGCTACTAACGACTTTAAACAAGTTAATGAATCATTATCGGTTACATTAAATAGAGGCAAAAATTCATTAAAGCTTATTAGTCCTATTAACAATGTAGCAGGAATGTTAAATGGATTTTTCCAATCTTGGACATTTAGTACTCCTGATGCTTTTACTGTAGCAGGAACTCCTACCATTAATAAATATAATGGTAATGGTGGTTTACAATTTACATCATATGTATTAAACGAAGCATCTTTAACAAACTTTATATTTAGTGATCCTGTTCCAATAAAGTCAGGTGATTACTTAAATATTGCGTGGGATGATACTAATTATGCCAATGGCAGACCTAGATATAGAATTGAACTATCCCCTACCGACATAACAATACCAACACAATTTTTAAATAATAGTGCAGTATGGAGTGCTACGGCAACATTACTATCTTTTTTTAGTACTGTTTCTCCTACATGGAAAAATACAATAGTTGTTCCATATGATGGGATATTAAAGATATACATATATGAGCCTTATTGGGATGGTACAGGTACGCTACCTACTTTCCTTACAAGTAGTTTTATAGTTAATCTTTTTGGCTCAGCTACACAGGTTTTTAATTACGATGCTATGCAAACGCAGATAGTTGAAAGCACTTTGTATAATAGCGGAGAAGAGGAGTTTACTTATGGCCCATATTTTATGCAAAATGTTTTGGTTCAAACAGTACCAAATAATTCAACATATAATAATGCAGGGGCAGCAGCTACATCTTATTATATTGGAACTATGACCAATTTGCAAGGCTTGGCAATATCAACTAGTAGTTTTGGTAGAGGTGCAGCAGGAAGTGTGCCTTTATTTGAATTAGCTTACCAAGATATAGGCATAGATGAATTGCAAACACAATATGTTTTAGATGGTGATTTTAAAACAAAGGGCTATTGGATTAATCAAAAGTTCCAATACGACTTTACAGGTACTGGCAGTAATATATACAACTACCTTTTAAAATACTTTAGATGGGATGTAAAAGGTGCGGTTCAGACATCTAAATTAAATAAGATTAATTTTAACGGAACTGATTATCCTTTCGTACAAAACCCTCTAATATTAAAATTAAAATAATTATACAATGGCATCTGCGATTAATGGAACGAATATAGTTTTATATGAATATGATAGCAACGCTATCTATTACTTTAATGGAGGTACTGCACAAGGCACTTTTGATAGTATTGTGTGTAAGGAATTAAGCAGAAGCCAAGTGGCAGGTACTTCGGTTGACTTTAATAAAACAGGAGCAGGTACAATAGCTTCGTTTATTACGGATGCTCTTGATCCTGGTGTAACAACCATACCAGCAGGTACTTGGACTTTTAGTGCTTATTATTCTATTCTAACTGCCTTCGCAAGTGCTCAAGTTAAGTATGAGCTATACAAGTATAATGGTAGTGTAGCTACTTTGCTATTCACATCGGCAACAACCACTCTTACCGCCCTACCAAAGACCTTATATTCTACGGCAATGACAGTCACTCAAACGACTATAGCTGCCACAGACAGGCTTCTAATTAAGGTTATTTACCTAGGTACAACTACTAACCAAATTACCCTTTATACTCAATCAAGTAATATAGCTCAAGTAACTACAACTATACCATTAGGAACTCCGTTTGGAGCTTCAACTAATTGCACTTTTAATACTTCTGTGGATCAAGTAGAAATTACCACTTTAGCAACAGGTTCTTACAAAGAGTATATAGGTTCTCAAATAAATTGGGATGTAAGCGTAGATGGCTTAATCGCCTTGTCAGGTTACTCCTATTTGTCTTTATTGAGTAAGCTTCAAAATAAGCAGTCAATAGAGGTTAGATTCTCAATAGATAACGACAACGCTGACGGAACTGATACTTATGGCTATTCTGTTATTGCAGGAACTTGTAACATAGTTTCTTTAGACATTAATGGCCCAATGGAGAATGCTTCATCTTATTCAGCTAGTTTACAAGGAACAGGTGCTTATTCAATAACAGGAACTCAAGTTATAAGTGGAGGTACATCATTAACAGTATCAACAATGAATAGTTATTCTTATACGGCAGCAGGTGGTGAAACAAGTGTTACATTCTTAGCTGCAATCGGATCTACTTGTATATCGGTTACAAGAGGTGGTGTAGAGGTTAGAACCATCAATACAAGCGGTACTCCAACAGGTGAGAATGTTACCTTTAATAGTGCCACAGGAGTTATTACCTTTGCAACAGCAAGGGCACTTGAATCAGATGAGTTTATAAGGGCTATTTTCGCATAATAAATTAACTTAATATAGATGAGCAGTCAAATACAAATAACAGGGGAAACAAAGGTTAAAAGTCTTACAGGCGTTTTAGTAGGTACTACAGGGGTGGTAAGCTCATTAAATATTGATGGCTCTTTAGGTATTCCGCAACTTGATGTCAATGGTAAGATTTTAGTAAGTCAATTACCTAACTCGGTTATGGAGTACAAAGGAACTTGGGATGCAAGTACTAACACACCAACCCTTGTAAATGGTACAGGAAATCAAGGAGATGTTTACTTATGTAGTGTAGCAGGAACAGTTAACTTCGGTGCTGGTGCGATATCTTTTGTAGTTTCTGACCAGGTAATTTATTCAGGATCAATATGGCAGAAAGCAAGTGGTACTAACGGAACGGTGACCTCTGTTGGCTTATCTACTAATGCAGGTGCAATAACAATAGGTTCTTCGCCTATAACAACAAGTGGTACAATAACTGCTAATTTCAACGGAACTAATTTACAATATGTAAACGGAGCAGGAAACTTAACAACCTTTCCTATATTAACAGGATATGTTCCCTACACAGGTGCAACTCAAGATGTTGATTTAGGTGCGTTTAAATTGAATGCTCAATCTTTACATATTAAGGGAACAGGAGGTCTTGGTCATTTAGGATTAAAGCATCAATCAGCAAGTGCAACCGCATCGGCTAATGAGGTGTCTTTATTTGCAGATAGTCTTGGGGATTTAAGTTGGTTAAATGGTAACTTATATTTAAGCAAGTTTATTACATCAGGTAATACTGCTGCAAGGTCTTATACTTTTCCTAATGCAACAGGAACAGTTGCTTTAGTTGGTGGTGCAGGAGTGGGAACAGTTACAAGCGTAGCTGCTTTAACAATAGGTACAAGTGGAACGGATTTAAGTTCAACAGTTGCAACAAGTACTACAACCCCTGTAATTACTTTAAATGTACCAACTGCAAGTGCAACAAATCGTGGGGCATTGTCAAGTGCGGATTGGAGTACATTCAATTCAAAGCAGGGAACAATAACCTTAACTACAACAGGAACAAGTGGTGCTGCGACCTTTAGTTCAAACACTTTAAATATTCCACAATATCAAGCGGTGCTTACTAATCCTGTAACAGGAACAGGTACTACCAACTACCTACCTAAATTTACAGGTGCAAGTACAATAGGGAATAGTAATTTAATCAATGACGCTTCAGGCAATTTAGGATTAGGAGTTACACCGAGTGCGTGGGGTAGTAATTCAAAGCCTTTACAAATGGCTGATGGAAGTGTTTGGGGTATAAGCTCATTAACAGGTTATGTTAGTGTTGGTGGTAATTATTATTACGATGGAAATTACAGATACATTAAAACTTCAAACGCTACTGATTATTACCAATATAATGGGGAGCACGCTTGGAGAAACGCTCCTTCAGGAACGGCAGGTGCAGTTATAACCTTTACCCAAGCAATGACCTTGTTTAGTACAGGTAACTTATCAATAGCAAATATAACTGATAGTGGCTACAAACTAGATGTTAATGGTACAGGAAGGTTTAGTGGTGCATTGAGTGGAACAAGTGCAAGTTTTAGTTCATCGCTTACTGCAACTGCTTTTATCCCAAGTGGTGCAACAGTACCAACGAACGGAATGTACTTAAGTGCTGCAAATACTTTAAACTTTGCTACTAATACTACAAATAGATTATCCATAGGCTCAACAGGAGCAGCTACATTCTCTAGTAGTGTAAATTCATCCTATAATGTAGTTACAGGCGGTTTATCAGCATTTACATCATCAACAGGTGGATTATATACATATTATAGTACAGGCGGTGTTATTGGTTCTTATGCTGATAATAGTGGAACTGCTTCACCATTAGATTTATTTAGTGGTGGAACAAGAGGATTAAGAGTGTTTACAAGCGGAAGAATTGGAGTTAATACAACTACGGATGCAGGGTATCAACTTGATGTTAATGGTACAGGAAGATTTAGTGGTGCATTGACAGGTACAAGTTCAACTTGGAGTGGATTAATGACTATTAATAATAATACAAGAGGATTAGTATTAAATAGGGATGCAGTAACAAATTATAATGGTATTGGATTTCAAACTGCAAATGTTCAAAAATGGTTTGTTGGAATGAGAGAAAACCTTTCATCTAATAATTTAATATTTTATAGCGAAGTTGGAACAGATGTTTTAACATTAAATCAATCCACAGGAGCAACTACTTTTTCAGCAAATGTTCAAATTGGTTCGGCAACAAGTGCTTCAGGATTAAGTCAATTAACAGTTGGTAATCTTTTAGGATATGCTGCTTTAAAACTCTCTATTGATGCAACAAAATATAGTTGGATTGCAGGTGGTCAATACAATGTAGATAATGGTTTTGAAATTACTCCATCAACTGCGGTAGGTGGTTCTACATTTACAACACCTGTATTTAAAATAACACAGGCAGGACTAGCTACCTTTAGTGGCAATGTACAAACAGGTGACCAAATTTTAATAGGTTCAAGCGCAACTGTTAATGGTGCAATAAATTTTATAAAAACAAATGGTTCACCCGTAGCAAGTAGAATAACATTTGGCACAGATGGAACAGGGTACAAATTTGCAATAGCTAAAAATGTAAGTAGTACAATTACCGATTTGTTTACTTTACAAGACAATGGTAATGTATTAATAGGAACTGCTGATGATGGCGGAAGGCTTGTATCTTATACTACAACTGCTGCAACACAAATTAAAGCAGCAGGAACTGCACCTGCAATTACTTTTAGCAACACAGTTCTATCACCAACAATAGGAGGTGTATTAGGAGTATGTACTGCTGCAAGTCAATTCTTTACAGGTACTGCTTCAAGTGATATGGTTCTTGCAAATCAATTTAGTGCAGGAGATTTAATCTTTGGAACTAATAACCTTGCTAGAATGAGAATAAAGGCTTCAGGTGTAATAAATATAACAAGCATCCCAACAAGTAGTGTAGGATTGGTAAGTGGCGATGTTTATAGTAGTGCAGGTGTATTAATGATAGTATAAACAATTAAAAATAAATAAAATGAAGGAAATTCAACCGATTCAAATGTGGCAAAATGGTGTATTCGTAGAAGCAATCTACTTAAACGCTTATGCAGTAAATGTAACTTTAGGAACAAGTGCAGTGTTTTGTTATAACATCCTAGATGCTGCTCAACAAAGATTACAAGATGGTAACTTAACTATGACAGGCGAAGCGTACACTCAATGGACAATAGATAGCTATGCTTGGGATTGGATTGCTGACCAACTTAACCTTACAATCATAGGGGATTATGTTCCGCCTGTGCCTGAAGTAGTTGAGCCAACAAATAGTATTTAGTTATATATTTGTAAAAAATCAACAATGAAATATCAACAACTCAACACCCTAGTCGCATCAATTAATGCGGTTATTGGTTCACAGGAAACAAAAGTAAAAAAGAAATTATTTAAGATTTATGAAAAAGTCAAATCCTACCACGAAAGCTATCAAGCCCAAGTTGAAGAACTCCGCCTTGATAACGCATCAACCGATGATAAAGACATTTTATTATTGGATGAAAAAGGTGGTTACAAGTTTACTAAAGAGAACATCAAAAAACTAACTGCTCAAGTTAAAGAACTAGGGGAGAAGGAGTTTGAGTTTACACCAATTAATGTCGTTAATCCACAAGGGTTAGAGGACTTTAACTTCCTAGAAGATTGGACTACTGGTATTACTTTCGTAAAAGAAGAAGAGGAAGAGTTATAATGAAGTTCATTAAGGACAATATTTTGTTCATAGCCATAGTACTACTCGTATTGTGGCTATATTTTTTAGTTAAACCTACCTATATAAAGACTCCTCTTGACTTGTCTAAGTTTAAGAAGGTACAAACCATACACGATACCTTATATGCAAAAGTGTACATAAATCGGTACAAAAAAGGCGATTCTATACCTTACAAGGTCATAGATACCTTATATACGCATATATCCGATACGATACGCATTATATCCAATTATAACCAAGTAAAGGCTTATTCCGACACTATTAAGAAAGATTCTAATATCTTTGTAATAGATGATACTATCAGCCAAAATAGGATCATCAGTAGAGGCTTTAAGGCAGATATAACCCAAAAAACCATCATTGTAAGAGAGTTCTACGCTAGTAAACCGACTAATACCCTTTATTTGGGCATTAGAGGCTCATACAGACCACTTGTAGGCTTGGAAGTACTAAGTCCTTCCTTGATGCTAAGTGTCAAAAATAAGGCTCTAATAGGCATTAGCGTAGATATTAGTAAAAATTATAATATTGGGTACTCTGGTGGTATCTACTTTAAAATAGGGAAAAAGTAAAATGGCAGTAAAAAAAGAAGGTATCTTGGGAGCAAACCCATTACCTATATCATTCAAAGATTTCGCTAAAAACCCTATTGTGGGTACATTATTCGTTGTACTTATAGGTATATCCTATTTGTATGTAGATATTAAAAGCACATTCAAAGGCCAAATACAAAGCCAGGAATACAGAATAACCAACCTTGAGCATAAGGATTCCTTAAAAACACAAGCCCTAATGGAGTGTAAGACTGCTTTAAGTGCTACTAGCACAAAGCTAGAAACGCTAGAGGATTTAGGGGCTATTAAAAAATCTGTAAAATAATAGCCATGAAATTATTATTCTTTTCATTATTGTCAATCTTCACCTTAATAGGATATGTTAAAGTAGAAGGAATTAAAGAACCTAAATTAACTAAAGATGACAAAGAGTTTAAACAGTTAATGAGTGATTTTAGTAAGACACTAGAACATAATAAAAAGGTTCAAATAAAAGCAGATAAGACTAAAGACAAGCTAATAATAACTACTACTAACAAGATAGCTCAGTTATCTAATGAGAATAAGCAACTTAAAAATGACATAAGTGCAATGAAGATAAAAATAGATACTATTTACATTCATGATACTATTCAAATAAAAGAGAAGAAAAGCTTTTGGGGTAAGACTAAAGTAGATACAACAGGAAATTAATATGAAACAGTTTTTTACGGAAGATAACGGAAGATTAAGCATGAAAAGATTATGTGGTTTACTATGCGTAGTATCGTTATGCGTTACTATGTACCACAATAGTTTTAGTGATGAACATACAGCCCCTGCAACAATACTTGTAGAATCAGTAGCTTTGTTAGCGTTTGGTTGTTTAGGCTTAACAACAGTAGAGAAAGTATTTAAAAAATAGTTATGAAGTTATCAGCACATTTTGACTTATGCGAGTTCACCAGGAGTGAGTCAGCAAAGCGTGAAGGAGTTAGTAATAACCCAACACCTGAGCATTTAGAAAACATAAAGACTTTATGCGAGAAGGTACTAGAACCTATTAGAGCAAAGTTTGGCCCTATTAATATTTCTAGTGGAT
>Ga0304730_1002521_pt1 | contig 13016 bp, 11 predicted proteins | sample M_130628_MF_Meta_FD_190474 | JGI IMG/M metagenome (GOLD analysis project Ga0304730, IMG submission 190474) | Freshwater microbial communities from Lake Montjoie, Canada to study carbon cycling - M_130628_MF_MetaG (v2) (version 2) | ecosystem: Environmental > Aquatic > Freshwater > Lake | place...
AAAACGATGCTGCAGCGCTTCGCGAATTCGTGCGGACTCTCCCGCATGGCTCTTTTTTGCGCCACCATATCGCGGGTGATTGTGGGCGGGAATTGGGGGCCCCTTGATATTCGTAATAATTGTGATTTTTTGGGCGCTTTGGTGGCTTATTGATCAATTTGAAAAATAAATGTAAATAAAACGTGCAAAGTGTAAAAAGTATGTATAATTCAAGCACTGGCATAAATAGCCGGTTTTTATCAACTTAGAAAGGATAGCGTAATGGCTCACATGATCGACACAACAACAGGCACTGCAGCAATAGCTTATTCAGGCTTAGCCCCTTGGCATAAACTAGGGCAGCAATTGACAGCGGGCGCGACAATTCAAGAATGGACACAACAGGCCGGCCTTGCTTATGACGTATTAGAAAGCCCCGTATTATTTAATACACCGGCCACCAGTGCCCCTCAAGCATGGCCTGATCGCAAGGTTTTGCACCGGAGCGATACGGGCGCGCCCTTGGCTGTAGTTTCACAGGGTTATAACGTGGTGCAACCCTCTGAGGTTATGGGGTTTTTTAGTAAGTTGGTAGACCTTGGCGGGTTTACCATGGAAACCGCGGGCGCTCTCAGTTACGGCCGGAGGGTTTGGGCTCTGGCAAAAGTAAGCGAAGGGGCCGATATTGTCGAGGGCGATACAGTGCGCCCTTATGTTTTGCTTGGCACGTCATACGATGGGACAATGGCCACCATCGCAAAATTTACCAGTGTGCGCGTGGTATGCAATAACACAATCACGGCAGCAGTGAATAATAGTGAATCTCAAATCAGGGTTTTGCATTCTGAGCGTTTTAATGCGGACGATGTCCGGCTGCAGCTTGGAATTGTGGCCAACCAGTGGGAGCGCTTTCTAGTGCAATCCCGCAAATTGGCGGGCGAAAAAATGACAAGCGAAGAGGCCGATTCATTCGTGACCGAATTATTGAAGCCCTATCACACTGGCAAAATTGAAATTAAAGATAGTCGCGCATTCAAGCGAATTATTGAATTATTCAACGGGCGCGCTATTGGTTCCGATATTGTGGGCGTGGCCGGCACGCGATGGGCCGCATTAAATGCTGTCACTGAATTAGTCGATCATGAGCGCGGCCGCTCTGACAATACCCGCATTGAATCGGCTTGGTTTGGAACCGGTGCGGCATTGAAAAATAGAGCGTTAGAACTGCTATCGGCTTAACCATGGAATGGGAGGGGCGATATTATACCCCTTCCCCCTCTGAAAGGTTATGCAAAAAACGCATAAAGTGGCCGGTAAAGTAAACCCTATAAACTAGGCCCTCGGCCCCTGACGCTTGCCACTGTCAACGTGAGCCGTGGCCCTTGGGCCTTGCTCCATGGGCCGTGGCCCATGGCCCGCGCGCCGTTAGGCGCGCGGGTTTTTTCTCTGCAGCCGGTTTTGTTTTCCTGAATTTTTTCCCTGATTTGGTGGTGGCGGGGGTGGGTGGGCCCGCTAATTTTTTTTGTTTTTGTTGTTGCGGGATTGCTGGCGCGGTGTTATACTGTGGTCTCATTTAGAAAGGATAGAGAATGAGTTACTTTGAAATTGACTATTTGCGCAAACCTAGCCGGCCCCAGTTAGTTGCTGCTATTCGCAAGGGTTTGATTGCCGGCAATGATCTGCTGCACCTGACTTGGGGAGAGAATCGAATCGAGGTCCGCGTTACCCAGTACGGGGTTATTGGTTCGGGATGGATAGGCCGCAATGGCGGGAATGATCTTGTTAAAGCACTAAACCCCACCCGCGTACCACTGGACCGAGGAGGCATGATATTTATTAATAAATAGCAGTAACTAACGTAAAACAGTGCTATAATTCAACTGTCTAATCGGCCGATTAGATACAACCCTAGAAAGAAGAGAGAACGCAATGACAAACCCAGTCACCCCTTTCCGTAATAACCTGTTTGGTTCACGTCCCACAATCCAAGAAGCTTTGGATTATGCGGAGATCATGATCAATAACTTGAGCGCCCCTGATCAAGTGGCAATCCGGACGGCCTTTGGTGTTTTGATAAACACCATCGACAACAAGGTGACCAACACTCCCGAAAGAATTGCAGTAGTTCAACTGATCAGTTCCATTATTAATGAGCAATTAAATGTCACGATGAATGACGTGGATGAACAAGTCAGCAACTGGATGGACAGTCACTTGTATGACCGGCTTGACGCGCACAAGGTTGTTCGCGAAGATGCCATCGGTGACGTTGTGGATGCCCACATCCACAATCTGGATGACAAGATTGAAGATTGGATGAAGCACAACCTGCGCGACAAGGTCATGGACATTGTGGCCGACGACGACGTGGATGACCAGATCAGCAACTGGATGTCAAACAACTTTGACATTGAAGAATACAACGTGGGGGATGCAATAGAATCTTGGGCCGATAGGAACCTAGAAGACAAGATCCAAGAAACAATAAATAATTTAACTTTTAGCGTAACAGTAAGTTAAACTGGTGTATAATCCATGTACTGGATCAGCCGATCCAGTACAACTTAAACCCTAGAAAGAAGAGAGCAAATCATGACTAAAGTAATTACCATTGACAGTAACCGCTATGTGTTACCAACTGAAATGTCCAACAAGGACATTCAATCACTGGCCGGTTTCCTGATCACTCTAACCAAAGTGGATTATGAGTGGATGTATGGCCAAGAAGAAAGCTTGTATTTCGCGAACGAAGGTGCAAAGGTCAGCATAGACCAGTTTGAAATGGTCAGCAAAGAGGAAGCAAAGACCAGAGCGAACAAGGCCCGTGATGTTTATCAGGCCAAGAAAGACGCAGAAGAAAGAGCCAAGGCCGGTGACCTAGTCGGCCTACACGTCAACCAGTAAGCGCTGGTCTAGGGTGTATGTACATACACCCTAGGAATCACAAACACGAAGGCAGCCGACTGGCTGCCTTTTTTACTGGCCAGTACTCTACCCTACTGGGTAGAGTATCACAGGGCCCATGGGCCCTGTAGCCTTACCATGCCATGCTTACGCGCCGCTTACACTTTCCCTTTTTTATTATTCTTCCCTCATGGTGGTGGCGGGGGTGGGTGGGCCCGCGTGTACCTCTTGTCTACGTATAGGGGTTACATCCTTTAGAGGGGGAGGGCCATAATCAGCCCAGTTAGCTCAGGCCAAACCTTCGCCCAGTTTTAGCCAAATTTAGAACCTTTTTAAACTTGGTCCCCGGAAAAGACCCCCCTTGTTGTTTTAAATGCAATCAGGGGTTATATTTATGCAAATTTCAAAACGTGGCCTATGCACTCTATAAAACCTGATGACGTCCAAGAAGAACAGCTTCGCTTGGAGTTGCGACTCAAACTCTTGGAGGCTCAGGAGCGTGCAACAACAGACTTCCTGTCCTTCTGCCAGTACGTCTGGCCCGAGATGCTCGTTGGGGAACACCACAAACGAATCGCCAAAGCTCTGGACCGTGTAATAACCGGCGAGTGCAAACGCCTGATGATCGCGATGCCTCCCCGTCACGGCAAATCCCAGCTTGGCAGTTATCTGTTCCCAGCATATCTGATGGGTAGAAACCCTGACACCAAACTCATTGTCGGCTCCCACACTGCAGAGTTAGCGCAGCGTTTTGGCCGGATGATCCGTAACCTTGTCGATGACGAGAAGTACAAGGAATTATTCCCAAAGATGGCCTTGTCAGTTGACAGTAAGGCTGCCGGCAGGTGGAACACGGCCCAAGGAGGTGAGGCCTTTTTCATTGGTAAGGGCGGTGCGATGACGGGCCGTGGTGGTAATGTTGTTGTGCTGGATGATATTTTGGACGAGCAGGATGCTGTGTCTGAAACTGCGATGGAGAACACGTGGGAGTGGTACACATCCGGTCCTCGTCAGCGTTTGCAACCGGGCGGCGCGATCATTGTGATTAATACGCGTTGGAAGACAGACGACCTCTCTGGCCGCCTCTTGAAACAACAGGGTTATCTGAAGTCTGACCAGTGGGAGATCTTGGAATTCCCTGCCATCCTGCCTAGTGGTAAACCCTTGTGGCCTGATTACTGGAGCCTTGATGAGTTAGAAAAGGTCAAGGTCTCTATTGGTTTGAAGAAGTGGAACGCCCAGTGGCAGCAGCAGCCAACGAATGATGAGGGTGCGATCTTGAAGCGTAACTGGTGGCGCAAGTGGAAGTACGATGATCCACCGGAGTGTGAGTATCTGATTCAGGTATACGACACGGCGTACTCAAAGAAAGAGACTGCTGACTTCTCTGTCATCAGCACATGGGGCGTGTTTTATCCTGATGCTGATTCTGGTGCCAATCTGATGCTGCTTAATGTGCGCAAGGGCCGTTGGGATTTTCCTGAGCTTAAGCGCATGGCTAAAGATGAATACATGTATTGGAAGCCTGATAATGTTTTGATTGAAGCAAAGGCTACCGGTACGCCGCTCCAGCAGGAACTTCGTAAGATGGGCATCCCTGTCACGATGTTCTCGCCCGGCGGTCGCAAGTCTGGTCAGGACAAGGTCAGCCGAGCCAATGCTGTTGCTCCCTTACTAGAGTCCGGCATGATCTGGTACCCTGAAGGTAAGGAGTGGGCCGAGGACCTTGTAGAGGAATGCGCGGCTTTTCCTAATGGGAACAATGACGACCAAGTGGATACTGCGGTGATGGCTTGGACGAGATTTCGTGCTGGCAACTTTATTGCGTTGGCCTCGGACGACGATACAGAAGACGAGCCTGATACAACACCGGTTGAGTATTATTGAAATGCCGCATAAAATGTCTTGAATATTTGATCAAGGACCTCGAGCCATGGCCCAACAGACGTTTGAAGAGTTAGTAGCTGCTGTAAAGCTTGCGGAGAGCCGCGGCAAACGCTACAAGGATGACGGTAAAACTCTGACCACCAGCCCCAAGGGTGCCCTTGGTGAGATGCAGGTCATGCCCAAGACTGTCCTTGACCCCGGCTTTGGTGTTGTTCCTGCTAGAGATAAATCCCCTGATGAAATTGCGCGGGTAGGTGTGGATTATTTGCAAGCCATGAAGCAAAAGTATGGCGATACGGATAAGGCTTTGATTGCGTACAACATGGGCCCCGGCGCTACAGACAAATGGTTAGCTTCTGGTGCAAAGCCCGAAGCCCTGCCGGCAGAGACAAGGACGTATGTCCAGCGCGTCAAAGGTCTTCTTGGCAAAGATGTTTCACGTGAAACAATGGCCAAAACAGAACCTACTCCTGCTGAGGAGATCATGACAAAGGCTTTGCCAGCGGGGACCACGGCCCAAGCGCCAAAAGCAACAACCATGGCGAAGATGGACATCAAATCCATGCCTGCCAGCTATCAGGCGGCGTTTGCTTTAGCGGCTTTGGCGGATGCGCAGGATGAAGAGGATGATCGGGTATACAACGAGAACAAAGATACGGAAACATCTAAGTTCTTTGCCGACTACAAGCCTGTTAATCATTTGGCTTCTCTTGATTTAAGCGTTGCTCCCATAACCATGGCAGATGGTGGTGAGGTAACCGAGCGCAAAGATGAGCCATTTTTTGATGCGGCTTCGCGGACCTATGTGGATGTTTTGACGGGCCGCCGCACGCCTATTACTGAAAAAGATTTTACGGCCAAGGAACAGATGGCCATGATGGATGCGGTAAAAAAAAGTCAAGCGCGAGGTGGTAAGGGCCGTGTAGATTATGAGGATTACCCTGATACCAAGAACGCCGGTCCGGGGTACGTGGACATTAGAAATACGCTGGGTGGTTTTCAGTACAAGCAAAATCCTGATGGCTCCACCAGCATTTCAGATAAGTACGATTTCCACGGACCGCGGGTTGCGGAGTACGAGAAGATGGGCACAGGCGAAAAGTTTGTCAAGTCTGCCAAGAATGCTTTGGTGGAGTTTGTCAAAGGTGGTTTTAGCCCACGTGATTTGGCTGGGGAATTGGGCAGGGCGTATATAGGCAGTAAGGGCCCAGAAGTCAATATCCGTATTCCTGTCAATCGTGCAGACGGAAGTCCTGAAGAGGGTGAGCGCCTGACCCCGCAGCAGATTGAACGGTTGGCAATGGAGAGCAACACCCCTGCTTTTATTGCACAGAAGTCGGGTATTGGTCGCAAAGCGGGCAATATATCCAGTGCTTTAAACAGCGGAACGGCATACCCAGCCATGGCTGCTGGTGCATCGGACGTGCCTTACGATCTTGCTGGCTTGCCGGTTGATTTAACAACTATGGCAATGCGTCCTTTTGGATACAGTAATCAGAAACCTTTTTTGGGTAGCGAGTATTTAAAAGAAAAAGCTACGGATGTGGGCATTCGCAGGCCAACGCCTGAAGACCCAACGCTCAAGGGTTTTCATACCTTTGGTGAATTAGCTGCTGGTTTAGCTTCACCGGGTAAAGTGATTGAAGGTGCGCAAGCTTTGAAGGGCGCAGCAGCAGATGCATTGGCCGGTTTTAAAGCAGGGTACAAATCCGAGAGGCCCGGAATGACGGGTCAGCGCGTAGATGCTCCCGTACAAGATGACCAAGCCATAACCAATGCCATCTTTGACAATCTTGCAGGCGTTAATCAACAACAAATTGCAGCGGACGTAGCTGCGGGCAGATTGCCACAATCTGTTGCTCCAAGACCTGAGTTACTCCAAGCAGAACAAAACATTGCTAGATTGCCAGCGGATGCGCAAGAACAGTTACGTTTGTTTGAAGAAGCTACGGCTCGTCCGCGTCCCGTTGCAATCAGGCGTCAAGGCCCTGCACCAGAGATAGTACAACCCCCACCAACTACAGCAGTTGCAGTTACACGGCCTGCAGCGCAGTTGCCCCCACCCCCACCTTTTGTTGCACCACCTGTGCAAGTTAGTGCAGAGTTTCCGTTTGTTGGACGCTTGGATGAGTTTGCTGCAGGGATGACTGGTCCTGCACAAAAGGAGCAGTTGATCAATCAGGTCAAGGGCAAGTTCCGTGAGCATGATGTTGCGCGCCTTGAAGAAGCGTTGGCTGGATTGGGACCTAAGGACAAAGTAACGCCTGCCATGCTCCAAGAATCATTGGCCAATACGTATTCACCAAGTCGTTTCCGTTCTGTTGATGTTCCTGCGGGAAACGGCGGAATGTACAACGTGCATGACAATATTTTTCAAGCAAACAAACCTATTGCTGGGTCAATGAACTTGTATTTGAAAGAGACACCTGAGACAGCAGCACTTTATGGTAATTATCTTGCAGCTAAAAAAGCGGCAGAAAAAGTTTTGTATGGACGCAAGCCTGAAGATATTACCGTTGCTGTTGAATCTTTAAAGAACAACCCGCTTACAGCCAAGGTTCCTGAAATAAATACTTTAATAGACAGAATGGAAGCTGCGTTGCCGGCGTACACAAAGTTTGGAAAAATGCAAGATGAAGTAAATCATGCCGAAAACATGATTATGTATCCAGTGCTTTACAGTGAAAATGGATTTAATTTCCATAGGGAAATTGACCGTCGTACTGCACCCTTCTTGGAGGGGATGACTATGGCGGAACGAAATAACGCAATGTGGCCGATAAGAAAACAACAAGAAACACAGTTGACAGAAGAGTTGATGCGAAAAGGTTCTGACAAATTGGTTGCACTGGGTGGAGACCCAATTGATGTACCGGCCTTTATGCAGCGAAACGCAAACCATCCCAGCCCAAATCTAGCGGGTGGAAGCGATCAGGCATTAATCACCGAACTAAAAGATATCACAGCGCCTATTAAAGACGGCATTAATGCGGCGATGCGCAAGGTCAGGGAAAATATTCACACATCATATGACAAGGTGTATGAGGAATTGCGGCCGTATACCGGCTACAAAGGTCAACATGAAAGCGTGACCAACAAAGAAATTAATCCAATTGGATTCTCTCGCTACACAGAACATGCAGTGGACATGAATGGCAAACAACTGAATGGCCGTCACGTGCATGAGTTGCAGTCTGACCTTGCGCAAGATGTCAAACAACTTGGTCCTAAAAATAAATCTTTGGAAAAAGATCGTGAAGAATTAGCGACGTTGAAGAGCAAACTTGCAGGGATTGATGAGCTTGATCCTACCCAAAAGATAGAAAAAGCAAAGCTTGATAACCGGATAGATACACTAGAAAGACGAATCACGGTGACTTCTCCGGGCAAATACTTTTTAGAGCAGCCGTTTGCGGGCTTTGAGACAAGCCCTTCTGTAGAAATGCAGTTGTTGATGAAAAACGCAATTCAGGCCACAATGCGTGCAGGCCAAGACTTTGTAACCTTCCCCGGTAAGGAGTCCGCCAGACCAGCGTTGTATGAGAAAGTTTTGCCAAACTTAAAGCAGGCCGTAAAAGATTTAGGTGGCGAAAAAGCTGGATTTGACATCAAACCCATTACACTGCCAAATCCCGGTGGAACAGAGCCAACAGTCTGGGGCGTGGTTTGGTCACCTGAGACTGCAACCAAAACCTTGGAAAAGGGCATTCCGTTCAAAAAGGGTGGAATGGTTGAGCGCAAAAACGACGATAACCGCAGATATCTGTAAGGACACAACATGCCAATAGAAAAGAACATGACAATTGACGACTTGCCTGAGGGCGATGTCGCCATTGAGATGGACGATGAGCCGGCGTCAAATATTGATATTGAGTATGACTTAGATACTGGTGCGGCGCTCGTAAACATTGGCGAAGAAGAAGACGATGTTGCCTATGACAGCAACTTGGCCGAGGTCATTGAGCCTGATGTCTTGCAGCTTATCTCTTCTGACTTGATGTCTTTGTTTGATGCTGACAAGTCTTCACGCAAGGAGTGGGAAGAGCAGTACAGCAAGGGCATGAAAATGCTGGGCTTCACCTTTGAAGAGCGCACCAAGCCGTTCAAGGGCGCGTGCGGCGTGCAGCACCCACTTTTGACAGAGAGTATTGTGCAGTTCCAGTCACAGGCGCTCAAGGAATTGATGCCGGCCGGCGGTCCTGTGCGCACGCAAGTGTTGGGCAAAGAGACACGCGAAAAGGTCATGCAGGCAAACCGTGTCAAGGACTTCATGAACTACCAAATCACCACGGTGATGGAAGAGTACACGCCTGACTTTGACCAATTGCTGTTCTATGTTGGCTTTGGCGGTTCTGCATTTAAGAAGGTCTACTTTGATGAGACCAAGGGCCGCATGGTAAGTGCTTTGGTGCTGCCTGATAATCTGTATATACCGTATACGGGTTCATCGGTGATGAGCGAATGCCAGCGGATCACGCACCGCGTTCCGATGTCCACCAACGATTACCGCAAAGCAGTGATTCGTGGTCAGTACTTGGATACAGCGCAGATGACGACTGCGGCAGAGACTGGCCAAAGCATCATCAAGAAGGAAGTGGACCGCACAACAGGTGTTGATCCTACTGGCGTAGAGGAAGAGATCTGTTTGCTGGAGTTCTTGGTTGATCTGGACATCCGCGGCTTTGAGCACAAGGATGAAGACGGCGAAGAGACAGGTATCAAGCTGCCTTACATCGTCACCATTGACGAAATCTCTCAATCTGTTGTAGGTGTGCGCCGCAACTGGAAAGAGGCTGATCCTTTGTTTGCCCGCAAGCAGTACTATGTGCATTATTTGCTGGTCCAAGGCCCCGGAGCGTATGGCTTGGGCTTCTTGCATTTGGTTGGTGGTTTGACAAAGACGGCTACTTCTGCACTGCAGCAATTGGTGGACGCTGGAACGCTGGCTAACTTGCCTGCAGGCTTTAAAGCCAAGGGTGCGCGCATTGCAAACGACGATACACCGTTGCAGCCCGGTGAGTTCAGGGACATGGATGCTGGTGGCGCGGAGTTGTCTGCATCGTTGCTGCCTTTGCCGTACAAAGAGCCAAGCCAGACCTTGTTTGCTTTGCTTGGTTTCTGCGTAGATGCTGGTCGCCGTTTGGCAAGCATCACCGACATGCAGGTGGGCGATAGCAACCAGAATGCTGCTGTTGGAACGACGATTGCATTGCTTGAAAAAGGCAGTTCGGTCATGTCGGCAATTCACAAGCGTTTGCACTACAGCCAGCGCATGGAATTTCAGTTGTTGGCCAAGGGTTTTGCAGAGTATTTGCCACCTGAGTATCCATACGATGTGCCCGGTGAGAGCCGCAAGATCAAGGCAAGAGACTTTGATGACCGCATTGATGTCTTGCCTGTCTCTGACCCTAATATCTTCTCTGTTGCCCAGCGTATCACGATGGCGCAGACACAGTTGCAACTGGCGCAGAGCGCACCGCAGATGCACAACATGTATGAGGCATATCGCCGCATGTATGAAGCCATTGGTGTGCGGGATATTGACCAAATTCTCAATTCACAAAACGTGGACAAGCCAAAGGACCCTGCAAGCGAGAATGCACAGGCGCTTGATGGCTCACCACTGAAGGCTTTTGCGGGTCAGCAGCACGATGCGCACATCATGACGCACATTTTGTTTGGTTTGAACCCAATGATGCAGGGTATGCCCAACGTTGCGGTCAATGTGCAGAAACACATCTTTGAGCACATTCGTTTGAAGGCCGAGGAAGAGGTGGAAGCCGAGTTGTTCCAGCAGTATGGTACTGATCCTGATAGTTTGATCTCTGCTTTGCAGCGTGAAGCGATGGTTGCAATGAAAGTTGCGCAGGGTTATCAGGAAGTCAAGCAGTTGCAGACCCAGTTGATGGGCCCACAGACTGATCCACTGGTTGAATTGAAGAAACAAGAGCTGTCTCAAGGTGCTCAGCGCGATCAAGCTAAACTACAAGTGGATCAACAGCGCCTTGGCCTTGACCAACAGAAGGAACAAGCTGATGTTCAGTTTGATTCTGCACGTTTAGCCCTGCAACAACAGGCTGCAGCCCAGAAGAATTCGCAAGATGCAATTAGAAATGCCCAACAAGGAGCAAAAAATGCAAACCAAAGCAGCAAAAGATCTTAAAAAAGCGACCAAGGAGATGTCCGGAGCGCCAAAACGTGTAAAAACACCACAAAATGATCCACGTGTAACGTATGTTTACCGAAAAGATGCATTTAAGAAGGTAAAACTAGCGTAATAGTGTGCATAATGCACACGTAACCTTCGGACAGGGGTCTATCTGTCTGCTTCATTGGAGTTATCCATGCTTGAATTTGCAGAGAAAGTCATATTTGCCATTCGCAGGCTTGAAAACGAGACTAAAGACTTCGTTAGCAGCGGCAATGTCAAATCGATGGAGCAGTACAAACATTTGATGGGCCGGTTAGAGGGTTATGCGTTTGTTCAGGAAGCCATACAGGATGTCTTGAACAAGAACTCTGATCTTTAAAGGACCAAAAGATGGAAATGACTGCGTTAGAGAAGCGATGGGCTGAGGAAGCGGTTGAAAAAGCCGCCGCAGAAGCCGCCGCTGCAGAGGCTGCCGCCGTAGAACAAGCGGAAGAAGAGCAGCGGGTTGAAAACATCAAAGAACACCTTCCACAGCCTACCGGTTGGCGGATTGTTGTGTTGCCCTACAGAGGCGCTAAGAAAACCAAAGGCGGCATTGAACTAGCCGAAGAAACTTTGGAACGACAGCAACTTACTACCACTTGCGCATACGTTTTGGCCGTTGGCCCACTTGCTTACAAAGACACCGACAAGTTTCCGGACGGTCCTTGGTGTAAAGAAGGCGATTGGATCATTTTTGGCCGTTACGCGGGCGCACGAATGGGCATTAATGGTGGAGAAATCCGCATTCTCAATGACGATGAAATTCTGGCTCGTATTAGCGACCCAGAAGACATCCTGCACATGTAAGGAAGCATATGACACAAGTAATGAATGATTCGCAGCTTGAGTTTGACCTTGGAGAAGGTGAAAAAGCCACAGATGTGAGCTTTGACCGTCCTGAGGGAGACGAGAGCCCTGCAATGCCTGAGCCAGAGGCTAAGATTTTCCAAAAACCTGAAGCAGAAGCTGCTCCTAGGAATGAATTGGATGAAATCAGTGAAGGTGTGCAAAAGCGCATCTCCAAACTTACTGCGCGCATGCGCGAGGCAGAGCGCCGTGAGCAGGCAGCCCTTGAATATGCTAAGGGACTGCAGAACCAGACACAAACCTTGCAGCAAAAGCTTGTGCAGACGGACTACAGCCGTTTGAACGAAGCAAAGACAAGGCTTGAGACACAGCAAACGCAATTACGCCAAATCATTGCCAAAGCTCGTGAAGAAAACGACATCAACACTGAGTTAGAAGCGCAAGAGCGTTTATCTGAGTTGGGCGGTGAGCAGCGTCAAGTAGCTGGTTGGTTGCAGACACAACAAGAGGCCGTAGAGCAGCAACGCAATGCGCCGATGCAACAAGCGCCTGCTCAGCAAGCACCTCGTGCACAGCCTAACCCTCAAGCAGAGGATTGGGCAGAGAAGAATCCTTGGTTTGGCCAAGATCGCGTGATGACTTATGCTGCTTGGGGCATACACCAGACACTTATTGAACAAGAAGGTGTTGACCCCAATTCAGAGGAGTACTATACTGAACTTGACAAACGTGTTCGTGATACATTCCCGACCAAGTTTAAAGAAGAAACCAGACAACAGCGTTCCGCGCCTGCTGTTGCCCCTGCCGCCCGTAGTTCGGGAATTAATAGTGCGCGCCGTACTGTCCGGCTTTCGCCGAGTCAGGTTGCTATAGCAAAAAAACTGGGCGTTCCTCTTGAAGAGTATGCCAAGTATGTTAAGGAGTGAAACAATGACTAAAGTTACTATCGACAAAGCCCCCCGCGCAACACGCGATACGGAAAAACGTCGCCGTCCTTGGACCCCTCCCTCACGTCTTGACGCGCCTCCTGCCCCCGAAGGGTTTAAGCATCGTTGGATCCGTGCCGAAGTAAACGGGCAAATAGACAAAGCAAACGTCTATAGTCGTCTTCGTGAGGGCTATGAACTAGTCCGTCTTGAAGAACTGCCCGAAGAATACCAAGGCATGATGCCTACCGTTGATGACGGTAAGCATGCTGGAGTAGTTTCTGTTGGTGGACTTTTGCTTGCAAGAGTTCCTGATGAGA
>Ga0304730_1002528_pt1 | contig 13000 bp, 10 predicted proteins | sample M_130628_MF_Meta_FD_190474 | JGI IMG/M metagenome (GOLD analysis project Ga0304730, IMG submission 190474) | Freshwater microbial communities from Lake Montjoie, Canada to study carbon cycling - M_130628_MF_MetaG (v2) (version 2) | ecosystem: Environmental > Aquatic > Freshwater > Lake | place...
ATCCCCCAGATTTTGATCAAAGCAAGGGTAGGTTGGTTGAGCGGTGAATTTGCCATTTTTTTTGTCTATTTTAACTCAAACTATATGAAGTTCTTTATTGATACTGCTAATTTAAATGATATTAGGGAGGCTCACGACCTTGGCATATTGGATGGTGTAACAACTAATCCATCATTAATGGCCAAAGAAGGTATCAGTGGGAAAGATAATGTTTTAAGGCACTATAAGGCTATTTGTGACATTGTAGACGGTGATGTTTCGGCTGAAGTGATTGCCACTGATTTAGAGGGGATGATCCGTGAAGGGGAGGAGTTGGCAGATTTAGATGATAAAATTGTCGTTAAGATTCCGATGATTAAAGAAGGAATTAAGGCGTTAAAATACTTTTCTGAGCGTGGAATTAAGACTAATTGTACCTTAGTTTTCTCTGCGGGACAGGCTTTATTAGCGGCAAAGGCAGGAGCAACGTATGTGTCTCCTTTTGTTGGCCGATTAGATGATATATCCTTTGACGGGATTGAATTGATTGAGCAAATTCGTTTAATTTATGATAATTACGATTTTGACACTCAAATTTTGGCAGCCTCTGTGCGTCATTCCATGCATATTATTAAATGTGCGGAAGCGGGTTCAGATGTAATGACCGGTCCCCTTTCAGTTATATTAGCTTTATTGAAACATCCATTGACCGATAGTGGTTTAGCTACTTTTTTAGCTGATCATGCAAAGTCGGCTAATAAATAGATCATATTTATGTCCATTTTATCCTTTAAAAATGTTCATGTTTCGCAAGACGGGGTTCCCACCTTGCAGGACGTTTCTCTGGAATTAAACCAAGGAGATTTTGTTTATTTGGTAGGGAAGTCGGGCAGTGGTAAAAGTACTTTTTTTAAATCAATCTTTGCTGAATTATCCATCGATTCTGGGCAGGCTTCTGTGGCTGGTTATTCATTAAACGATATTAAATCAAATGAAATCCCTTTTCTTCGTAGAAAATTAGGGTTTGTATTTCAAGATTTCCAATTACTGACCGATCGCAATGTGGAAATGAATTTATCCTTTGTTTTAGAAGCAACTGGACATCATGATCAAGTGGAAAATGCGGCTCGGATTGAGACTGTTTTGGGCCAAGTAGGAATGTCAAGTGCCTTGCATAAAAGAGTTCATAAATTATCAGGTGGGGAACAGCAACGTATTTGTATTGCGAGAGCAATTTTGAATAAGCCTGTTTTATTGTTGGCCGATGAGCCGACAGGCCATTTAGATCCTGAAGTTTCCTTAGAAATCATGTCTTTGTTTCAGCAATTGAACAAACAAGGAACCACCATTTTGATGGCAAGCCATGATTATAATACCATGCGCAAAGTTCCAGGCCAATTTCTTCAGTGCGAGGGAGGTAAAATTTCTCCCATCGATTCAATCTAATCTATTTTCCGGTTAAATACACGACTGGAATAATACATTCCTCTAGTGAAATCCCTCCATGTTGGAAGGTGTTTTTGTAGTGATTAACAAAATGATTGTAGTTGTTAGGATAAGCAAACATGCAATCTTCTTTTGCAAAAACATACGTGGTCGACATGTTAGGCTTCGGTAGAAATAATTGCTCTGGCTTTCTTGAAACCATCATTTTACTGTTGCTGTCCCAATTCAAATTTTTACCTTGCTTGTACCTTAAGTTCGTATTGGTATTGCGATCCCCAACAATTTTTATTGGATTTTGTACCCGTATCATTCCATGGTCAGTGGTGATGATCACGCGTCCTTTTTTAGCGGAGATCTTTTTTAACAAATCAAATAAGGGGGAATGCTGGAACCAACTAGCCGTTAGCGAACGGTAAGCAGATTCATCAGGTGCTAATTCTTTAATCATAGCCATATCAGTTCGCGCATGGGAAAGCATATCCACGAAGTTGTAAACAATGACATTTAGATCGTTGGTCAACAGTTTGTTGAAATTGTCTACTAGTTGTTTTCCCTGATATTGATGAATGATTTTGTGGTAGGATGATTTAGCGTCTATTTTCAATCGCCTCAGTTGTTGTTGGAGATAAAATTCCTCATATTGATTGTATCCTTCATCATCATCCGAATCCCCTAAATCATGCACCCATTTGTCCGGAAAGTTTTTATGAATTTCGGAGGGCATCATACCTGCAAAAATCGAATTCCTGGCAAATGCGGTCGTGGTAGGTAAAATGGAATAATAAGTGTTTTCTCTTTCAACTTGGAAATAATCTTGTATAAATACTTCCAATATTTTCCATTGGTCATACCTAAGATTGTCTATTAAAATGAAAAATAGCGGACTTTTGTCATTGATTAAAGGAAATGCGTATTTTCTCATCATCAAGTGAGAAAGTATGGGAGTATCTGAATCTGGCTTTTGAAGCCAATTTTCGTAATTTTTCTCAACAAACTTGCTGAAATGAGCATTGGCTTCTGATTTCTGGCTGTTTAAAACCTCCGCCATGGATTTGTTTTCCGTATTGTCTATTTCTAATTCCCAATAGGAAAGCTTTTTGTAAATTTCAGACCACTCCTCTGCATTGAGTTTATCTTGGTATTGTATGGAAAGTGCCCTAAATTCTTGTTGGTAACTCAAATTAGTCTTCTCTTCTTGCAACCTTTTTTTGTCAAAAATTCGCTTCACTGAAAGAAGTAATTGGTTAGGATTGAGTGGCTTAATTAAATAATCGGCTATTTTTGATCCAATGGCATCCTCCATAAGTTCCTCCTCTTCCGATTTGGTAATCATGATGACAGGAAGATTAGGTCTGATTTGTTTGATGGCAATTAACACTTCAAGTCCCGACATTCCTGGCATGTTTTCATCTAAAAAAAGTACGTCAAATTTTTGTTTGATCACCAGCTCCAGTGCATCAGCTCCTGAATTCACGGTACTCACTTGGTATCCCTTATTTTCAAGAAAAATAATGTATGGCGTTAATAAATCTATTTCATCATCTGCCCATAGTATGGAGTATATCATATATTCGTTTTTTCTTTAACTTAATTCAGGCCTTTTTATTGTAAATGACTTAAATTAAATTTTGTTAAGGCGCATGGGATTATTTACTATTTAAAATTAGCTAATTTTATGCAGTGAATCACGCAATGTATGTCAAATAAATCTCCAGTTCAGTTTACCGATTCCGCTTTATTAAATTTGTTGCCTTTGGTTAGGGAGAACAAAATGCCTGAGCCATTTGTTCGAGTTGGAATGAGGGGAGGGGCCTGCGGAGGGACATTTGTATTGGGATTTGACTCAAAAACGGAAAACGATGAGGACTATTTAATTGACGAAATTCCGGTACTGATCGATAAGCGTGAATTGCTTTTTGTCTTGGGTACGGTCATCAGTTTTGAGCCTCAGGCCAATGGCTTTTATTTACACAAACCATAAATACATTTAATATGAAGTTTGCTGCGATTGACATAGGTTCTAATGCTGCCCGTTTACAAATTTCAAGTGTCTTGGAAGATGAAGGAGTAATCAGTTTTAAGCGCGTCGAGTATGTTCGGTTTGCATTGCGTTTAGGCCATGATGTGTTTATCGACGGAGCTATTTCTCCTGAATCCGAAGTGAGAATTTTGAAATTATTACAGGCTTATAAATTATTAATGGAATTGCATGAAGTACAAGATTATTCCATTTGTGCCACTTCTGCCATGCGCGAGGCTGTTAATGCGGCTGAAATAATCACTAGAATCAATAAGATTTTAGAGATGAAAATCAATGTGATCGATGGAGCACGTGAGGCTGAATTAATCAATGACGTGGTTGTACAATCGTTGCATCCTAAGAAAAATTACCTACATATTGACGTAGGCGGAGGTTCTACGGAGTTGAATATCTATTGTAACAGAGAAAAATTAGCTTCTAAATCATTCAAAATTGGATCTGTCCGTCTCTTAGAGGGTAAGGAAAAGGAATCTGATTGGGAAAAAATGAAGCAATGGATTTCCTTGCAAATCGTATCTATGAATGGTCCTATTTATGCGGTAGGAACGGGAGGTAATATTAGTAAATTGTATAATATGTCTAGTGAGGTGAACGAGTCAAAGACCATGACGATGGACGAACTTAAAAAAATTGCCGCCTATGTAAGTTCTTTTACTTTTGAGGAACGCGTGCATAAATTAAGGCTAAATACTGATCGAGCGGATGTCATTGTTCCGGCCTCTTCTATTTATTTGGCTGCGATGGAGTCTGCAGGTTGTCCCAGTATTTTTGTGCCCGACTTAGGATTGAAAGATGGAATTCTTCAAATGCTGTATGATCGCTATAAGGCTAGAAAAAAGGCCTAATTATTTGGTGATTCGATAGGCTAAACCCATGGAGAGAACTTGTGAGAACTGCCAATTGGGATCTTGGTCATAATCTCTAAACAATACAGCTTGCAAATTTGTGCTAAGGTATTTGTTTACTTTCATGGTAAAATTGGCGTCTAATCGATGCACCATGCCATTGGATACACCAAATCTAAAATAATCAATTAAGCTAGAGTACCTTAACTTCATATTGACATTTTCGAATATTTCTCTTTCCACATTGAATAATAATTGGAACACAAATTGATTTCGAATATTGTCGCCGGGTCTTTCTAGACCAAATAAACCTGCTCTCGAAATACGCTCGTCAAAAACAAATGTTTGCCTCAGACTACCTATACCAAATCGTGTGTAAAATGTTTTCTGAGGATGATATTCTAGTCCTAATGAGGTGGTTAAATAGGCCGGGGCAAAAATACTGGAGACTAATGAGTCTGTTGGAATGCCTAATTTGTTTTTTTTGCCGTAATCAAATCCTTGAAAAAATTGCGTTTGGAAGTTGGTAGACCCATAAAAATCCCATTTGGGGCTAATTCGGTAACCGGCCTTAAATTCGTAAAAAACACGATCAACACTTTTACGTAAACTTTGGGTTTTATTTTGTAGAAATCCCACTTGCATACTTAGATCACTAATTAGGCGCCATGAAGAATTATTGATGGTGGCATTGTGATTTAAATACCAACCTGTCGCAAAGGTGTTTGAACCTCCTCCTTTCCAGTTGTCACTAAAGCTGGCCTGATTCAAATCGATGCCCGTGGCAAAATTTTGTTTCCAAAAAACTTTTAAGGAATCTTTTTGAATGGAATTTTCGGCTAATAATGGATAGCTGAAAATCATAATCAAATAAATAAACCAAAATTTCATGCCGTAAAGGTACGTAATTCATTTATTTAACGAGCTATCAAATTTTAGCTTTGTCAATCCAAATTTCGACTAAACTATTAAAATCTTCGTTCGGGCTTAAGACCTTTAATCCGTCACCTGTGTTAAAGGCATCTGTATTTCCGGTCATGGGCTCAATAGCCACACAATTTTCGGATGCAGGCGCGAACACCACTAAAAATGGAAAGTCGATAGAGTTTTGCTTAAGAAATAGACTCATTTTTGATTCGCTATCGGTCAATTTGGTCAAGTGCGCTGTTTGGTTTTCTAATTTAAAAACATTGTCTAATGTCGTTTCTGAAAATCGAACGGGCATTTTAAATGCAACAATTTCCTCAGACATAGGAATCATCTGGGCGTCTGAAATGTATTTTAATGTCGGACTGAATGTGATTTCTAAATGCTTTATTTCTGTGTCTGCGATTTTAAAATAAGGATGCCAGCCGCACGCAAAGGGCATATTTGTTTCTCCGGTATTTTTACAGGTAAAGTTGACCGTCAACAATCCTTTTGAGCTTAGTCTGTAGGTCAATGTAAAAATAAATGGAAAAGGGTAACCAATGAAACCGCCTGAGTACTTGTGAATAAATGAAACTTCGGCCAACTCATCATTGCATTTCTCTTCTGAAATCTCAAATTTTTTCCTCGCCAAAAAACCATGAATGGCATTTCCAAGATTGGATTCGTTGATGGGCAATTGGTAATTTCGGCCTTCAAATGAGTAATTGCCATTTCGGACTCGATTAACCCAGGGTGCTAATAATGCACTAGGGTATAAGTCGTTTTCATCGATGGGTTTTACTCCCGGAAGGTGAATGAGTTGAACCAGCTTGTTTTCGCAAATCAATTCGAGTTCCACTAAAGCAGCTCCAATTTCTGGCAGAATGACTACTTTTTCGCCTGTTTTTGGGTTAAGTAGAACTACTTTCTTTTCACTGGAAACAGTGGAATCATATATATTTATTTCCATATCGTTTTTTCTTCTATGCCCATTCCATATAATGCAAAATCAAATTTTACAGGATCCATGGGGTCGATTTTTTTTAATTCTTCTGTAAGTTCTACCGCCTTTTTCCAGTTGGGCAATCCAGGAACAATTAAACCCAATGTTTCCGCCGTTCTTTGAGAATGAACGTCTAAAGGACAAATTAATTGTTGGGGTTTTATTTTTTTCCAAAGGCCAAAATCCACTCCCATTTGATCATCTCTCACCATCCACCTCAAAAACATACATATTCTCTTACATGCTGAGTTCTTTTTTGGGGTGGAAACATGTTTTTTAGTCCTTTCTGGAGCCCAAGGATCATTGAAAAAATGTTGGTAAAAGTCATTAATAGCCTTTGTTGTATTCAATTCATCCAAGATATTGTCTGGCACAAAGGCTGTTTCTAAGCTTTCCTCTGATGTATAATATCGTTTGAAAAATCGTAAAAAATATAAGGCATCTGTACTTTGAAATGTTCGATGTTTGAAGGATTTAAATCTTTTTAAATCGGTCTCTTGATGATTCAGAATGAAATCATGAGGCGTTCCATCCATTAAATCAATTAACTTTTTGGCATTGTTGAGGATGGTCGTGCGCTGACCCCAAGAGAGCATGGCTACCCAAAATCCCATAATTTCCCGGTCTTGTAATTTGGTAAATAAGTGGGGAATTTGAATCGGGTCGTGTTCAATGAACCTAGGGTGGTTGAAAAATGCGCATTTCTTCTCAAGAAGTTCTACGATTTCTTCCTTCATCGGCTTATTTTATTTTGCTAAAAAATGCAATGAGTTTGGAAGGGAATGAAAATATCCAAACCAATAAGGTAACTGCAGCTGAAAATAGTGCAATAAATGGATAAGATAGGATAAAGAAAATTTCAAAAACTACATTTCCTACCGTGATTGGTCTTTTGCGTTTTTGCATTTTATTGAATTAAATAGCTGATTTCGGCTCTAATTCTTTTGTCGACCGCATTAAGTCGTTCAAATGCCTTAGGAGAAAGTTTAATGATTAATTTTCCGTCTGAGTTGGGCAATCTACCGATCACCTTAACCCAAATACTTTGATTGTTTGCTAAATTTTTGACCAAAACCAAAGTGCCTATAGGAGCTGATTTGTGCAGGGCTAAATACTTGCCTGAATTATCAGGTACTTCTATTAATTCCGCAATACCAGTTTCAATCGTCTTTTTTAAACCTTCTGATTCCTTATTATCCGATTTCAACTCTTCCACTCCTTTATCATTTTTGCTACCTAATAAAGTGGATTTGTCAATGACTAAATTTTTGGGTGCTTCGACTAACAATCGTTGGCCTTCTTTCAGAACATCTAAAGTCAAATTATTCCATTTTCGAATATCGGCCATGGTTACCTTATATAAATTTGCGATGGTTAATAGGCTTTGTTTGGCAGAAACGATATGAATACCTGTTTCGGTGGGTTTGATTTCTTCTTGTTTTTTGGCTACCACCACTTTTTCAAGGGGTTTAGCAGGGGCAATTAATGCATTTGTGGCATCATCTAGGTAGTGAATGGGAATGAATATGATTTCCCCAGCATTGATTGGGATGTTGACTTCAGGATTAATTTGTTTGAATTCAGTAAATGAGAGATTAAAATGCTTTAATATCGAGTGAAGTGGTTGCTTGTTTTCCACCTTGTACACGATGTAGGTTTTATTGTTGTCCTTTTTAAGTCCCAAGGAGTCAATCGGGCTTCCAAAAGCGTTCGTGAATCCCACACTTAATAAAACGAATAAAAGTAGCTTTTTAGAATTCATAAAATATTAGTTGATGCTTGTCTTTAATATAAATCAACACGCGATTGAATATTTGAAACGTATTAAAACCAATGGTTTCTCCCTCTGCAATAATCTCTGTATGCTCCGTTTTAAATCCTTTATCGCACACTCTAAGGATGTTTTTTAAGCCATCTTCGTAAAGATAATAAGAAAATATTATCTTATCATTTCCATCCCAACAATCCATGGCTTTGACTATATTTTCGTCAAAATTTTGTTTGAAAAATAATTTAAAATCTGAAAATCCTGGCTGGTTTTCCTCAAAATGAGCAGGGTTTTCGAAAAGAAAAAGGTTGGCGACTTCATCAGTTGGGTCTTCAGGGACTTCAAAATTGCCTGTCTGTAAATTAATCCAATACAAAGCTTTTTCTTGAACCACTTGAATATGTGAAGTAGTAAATTTTACCCAATGTGTGATGGCAATCTCATAAATTAAATTTCCAGAGGCTAAATCATAGGCCTCTAATGCTTCAATACCTGGATTTATACCCGATTTTAAACGAAGAAATAAACCGATATTCCCCACGCCTTTTAACCAGGTTTTTATTTTGCTGGAAGGTTCAAAGGAACAAATATCAGTGGCTATTTGATTAAAAATATCAAAACTGACCCATAGGGTTTTGGTAGGCGATCGAAGTTCAATCCAAAGTTTTGGATATTCTTTCGTCCCGAAATATCCGATACTCCAAATCGTTGATTCAAATAAATGTTTGGATATTTTTTCCAAAAGCGAGAGCGATTTTAATCTAAATTATGTGCAAATTTGTTAAATTTCATTGAATAAACTCAATTTATTATGATCCAAGGTAAAAAAGTTGTAGCCGTAATTCCAGCACGTTATGCGTCAACTCGCTACCCGGGCAAGCCATTAGTGGATCTAGGTGGAAAACCGATGATTCAAAGGACTTACGATCAAGTGGCTTCTGTGAAAGGATGGGATCAGATTATTATTGCCACTGATGATGAACGCATTTATCAGGTGGCTCAGTCTTTTGGAGCTAAGGTTATGATGACTTCGGCCTCTCATGTTTCGGGTACGGATCGATGTGCGGAGGTGTTAGCGAATTTAGAAGATGGCATTGATTATATTGTAAACATTCAAGGGGATGAGCCTTATATTGAACCTCAGCAACTCATTGAAATTACCAATGCGATGGATTCCAATGCGCCCATTATTACCTTAGTCAAACAAATTACTACGATTGATACCTTGTTTAACCCAAATTGTCCCAAAGTAGTCTTGGACAATAAAAATCAAGCTTTGTATTTTTCTAGGCATGCCATTCCCTACATGCGCGGTTTGCCACAAGAAGATTGGTTGGCTCATCATCGATACTTCAAGCACATAGGTTTATACGCGTATCGTTCAGATATTTTAAGGTTAATCAGCAAATTGCCCGCTTCAGATCTCGAAACTTCAGAGGCCTTAGAGCAGTTGAGATGGCTACAAAATGGTTTTCCAATTCAAGCGGTCGAAACACAATTTGAAACGATTGGTATTGATAGCCCGGAAGACCTTGAAAAAATTAAAAAATTAGGTTTCCTTTGAAACAAAATTGATGAGTGGTCGGTTGAATGATGTATCTTTGCAAGATTTTTAACTCTCTTATTTACCCCCTTTGATTCGTTCAAAGATTTATTTGTCTATGATTAAAACAGATATACGAGAACTTTTATTAGATAGGATTTTTGTCCTAGATGGTGCTATGGGTTCTTTAATTCAACAATATAACCTGACTGACGATGATTATCGCGGCGAGCGGTTTAAAGATTTCCCTCACGAACTTAAGGGCAACAATGATTTGCTTTCGATCACGCGCCCTGATGTGATCAAAGAAATTCATGCCAAATATTTTGAGGCAGGTGCGGATATAGCGGAGACCAACACGTTCTCGGGTACCTCCATTGCGATGGCCGATTATCATTTGGAGGATTTGGTGTATGAATTAAATTATGAGTCTGCTAAAATTGCCAGAGAGGTTGCCGATGAATTTACAGAAAAAGATCCGAGTAAGCCTAGGTTTGTCGCGGGTTCGATAGGACCTACCAATCGTACATTGTCATTATCGCCAGATGTCAATGATCCTGGTTTTCGTGCCGTTACCTTTGATGAATTGGTGATTGCATACCAAGAGCAGGTTCGTGGCTTAGTGGACGGAGGCGCCGATTTATTATTAGTCGAAACCGTTTTTGATACCTTAAACGCAAAAGCAGCTCTTTTTGCGATAGACCAATTTTTTACTCAGAATCCGAACCATAAATATTTGCCTGTTATGGTTTCTGGGACGATTACGGATGCTTCCGGGCGAACACTTTCGGGGCAAACAACAGAGGCATTTTTGACCTCTATATCTCACATGCCTCTTTTGTCGGTCGGTTTAAATTGTGCATTGGGAGCGGATTTAATGCGTCCCTACGTCAAAACATTGAGTGATAATTCGCCGTTTTTTGTTTCTGCTCATCCAAATGCAGGTTTACCCAATGAAATGGGCGAATACGATGAATCGCCTGAGCAAATGGCTGAGGTGATTGAGGATTTTCTCCAACATGGTTTTGTTAATATCATTGGTGGTTGTTGTGGTACGACACCGGCACATATCAAGGCGATTGCAACGATTGCTTCAAAATATAAGCCACATCAGATTCCTGAAGCTGGCCATAACCAAATGCTTTCAGGTTTAGAGCCGCTTGAAATTACGCCATTGACCAATTTTGTTAATATTGGCGAACGGTGTAATGTAACAGGTTCGAAGAAATTTGCCCGATTAATTCGTGAGGAAAAATTTGAAGAAGCGATTGCCGTCGCTCGGGAACAATGCGATAGTGGGGCTCAAATTTTAGATGTCAATTTAGATGAAGGGATGATTGATGGGGTGAAAATGATGCCACAGTATTTGAACTTATTGATGTCAGAGCCCGATATAGCTAGATTGCCGATCATGATTGATTCGTCAAAATGGGAAGTGATCGAAGCCGGTTTAAAATGTGTTCAAGGGAAATCGATTGTTAATTCGATATCGTTAAAAGAAGGGGAGGAGAAGTTTATTGAATCTGCCCATAAGGTGAAAATGTATGGAGCGTCTGTTGTCGTCATGGCATTTGATGAGCTAGGCCAAGCAGATTCTTATGAAAGGCGGATTGAAATATGCCAACGAGCTTACGATATTTTAACAAAGGTGGTTGGGTTTCCTGCCCAAGATATCATTTTTGACCCGAATATATTAACGGTTGCTACAGGAATGGATGAGCATAATAATTATGCGAATGATTTTATTAAAGCAACCAAGTGGATTAAGGCAAACTTGCCTTTTGCCAAGGTTTCCGGCGGTGTTTCCAACATATCGTTTTCATTTAGAGGAAATGAATTAGTTCGAGAAGCCATGCACACCGTTTTTCTATACCACGCGATTAAGGCGGGTATGGATATGGGGATTGTTAATGCGAGCCAACTGGGCGTTTATGATAATATTGATAAAACGCTGAAAGACTTATGTGAGGATGTTTTATTAAACCGTAATTCAGAGGCAACTGAAAAGTTGATCATCTATGCGGAAACGGTTAAATCGGCAGGAAAGGAGCAAGTAATAGATGATGCATGGCGTCATCAGGATGTCAACAAAAGATTAGAACATGCCTTGATTAAGGGATTGACTGAATTTATTGACGAGGATGTCGAGGAAGCTAGAAAATTAGTGAATAAGCCAATTGAGGTAATCGAGGGGCCTTTGATGGATGGGATGAATGTGGTGGGTGATTTGTTTGGAGAAGGAAAAATGTTTTTACCCCAAGTGGTAAAATCTGCACGGGTGATGAAAAAAGCCGTAGCGTATTTATTGCCCTATATAGAAGCAGAAAAAGAAGTAGGCGAAAGTTCATCGGCGGGTAAAATTCTTTTGGCTACGGTTAAAGGGGATGTGCATGATATTGGAAAAAATATCGTTGGCGTAGTTTTGGCTTGTAATAATTATGAGGTGATTGACTTAGGGGTTATGATTTCTTGTGATAAAATTTTAGCTGCAGCGAAGGAACATCAAGTGGATATTATCGGGCTTTCGGGCTTAATCACTCCATCTCTGGATGAAATGGTTTATGTCGCAAAAGAAATGGAGCGTTTAGGATTTACCGTTCCATTATTGATCGGTGGAGCGACTACTTCCAGAATTCATACAGCTGTGAAAATTGATCCTCATTACTCAGGACCCGTTATTCATGTGTTGGATGCATCTAGATCGGTACCAGTGGCTGGCCGTTTATTGCAAAGTGAATTGACCCAAAATCAAATTTTTACTGAGATCAAGCAAGAATATGAGGAGCTTAGGATTTCCCATGCGGCTCGTCAAAAAGATAAAAATTATTTAAGCATTTCGCAGGCTCGTGAAAAATCTTCAGGAATCGATTGGACTGGATTTACTTCTACCCAACCATCCTTCCTTGGGGTTAAATATTTCCAAGATTATTCATTGGCCGAAATAGCGAAATATATTGATTGGACCCCATTCTTCTCTACTTGGCAATTGTCAGGAAAATATCCAAAGATTTTTGAAAATGAAACCGTAGGGGAAGAAGCACGTAAGTTATTTAAGGATGCCCAAGCCTTATTGGCCGAAATTATCGATCAAAAATTATTGACGGCCAAAGCCGCTTTAGGTTTTTTCCCAGCTAATTCATTTGGGGATGATATTATTTTACATGATTTTACGGAGAAAGTAAATGAGGTTTCCTGCGAAAAACATGGGGTTCACAGAAAGGTTGATTATGAAATTCAGCCGAAGGATTATTTATCTGATTCATCTTATTGGTTACATCATTTAAGGCAGCAGGGACAAAAGGCCATTAATTTGCCTAATCGTTGTTTAAGTGATTTTGTGGCTCCTATTGAGGGGAAAACAACGGACTTTATTGGCGCTTTTGCGGTGACCACTGGGGTGGGCATTGAAGCATTGTTAGAGAAATACGAGAAACAGCATGACGATTATAATTCGATCATGGTGAAA
>Ga0304730_1002531_pt1 | contig 12992 bp, 19 predicted proteins | sample M_130628_MF_Meta_FD_190474 | JGI IMG/M metagenome (GOLD analysis project Ga0304730, IMG submission 190474) | Freshwater microbial communities from Lake Montjoie, Canada to study carbon cycling - M_130628_MF_MetaG (v2) (version 2) | ecosystem: Environmental > Aquatic > Freshwater > Lake | place...
ACGTCTCTTTTCTAATATGTTCTTTATCTATTTGGAGGACATGGGTGTCCGCCCTAACATGTCTCATATGTCCGCCCTTGATGTCTTGAATGTCCGCCCCAGGGAGGACATTTGCGACACTATTCGATGAGTTATCCACAGGCAAATCTACGTCGATTACGTACTTATTTGTGCCGTATCGACCTGCCTGGCGGATTGTTTTGAGTACCCGCTCGGCTTCGAGTTCGCGGATGATGCGTCGGGTGTGCCGGATGCTGGCCCCAGCTTGTAACGCAACAGTTGTGACGGATGGCCATGCGGCGTTGCCTTTGGACTCGTTTACGTAGTCGGCGAGGATGATGAGGATGAGTTTGTGCATGCCGTCGACACGATCGGAGTGGATGACCTTTTTGACAAGTTTGAAACTCATACTCGTTGACCGCAGATGACACATTCACTTGTGCCGTTCTCGCCGATACGCAACCAATGATGTTGATGTTCTTGTTCCATGATGCTCCAATTGGAATCCCCCAACCTGCTAGCACAGGCCGGGGGAAGTTGTAGGGGTGGTCGTGCTAGCGACTGTCAGTCAGCATAGTCCTCAAGTTGGGTCACCGATACCCACACACACAAATCAGTTGTCGCGGCGTGTTTCATCACACCCAGCGAATAGACCTGTTCGTCACCGTGTGCGAATGCTCCGGCACGTTGCATGCCGTCAAGTATGGACTTTGCCAGGTTGTCGACATCTTGTTTGGCGTGACGATCGGTGTGGATGTTGATGGTTACACGGAGTCGACCGTTTAGTGACAGCATGCCATATTTGTCGTTCCATGCTTCAGCCACAACCTTTTCGTAATCGACGGTTGTTTTGGGTGTGTAGACACCGCCGGACTTGGTCATGCGGGGCCGTCCTTTGGGTACTGCACGACCGTCGACACGGAATCGGAGCAGGTTATCCATTGAGTGCTTTTTTGCGCGCTGTGAAGTCGCTGATGAGTTTGGTGGAGTCGCCGGAGTCAACGGCTTGTGACCAGAGTTTGTTGAGGTCGTCGAGTGTTGCAGCGTTTTGTATGTCTAATGTTGTGATTTGCGCTGCGGCGGGTGCGCCGCGTTCCGCTTTCTGCATTTCTGTCCTTGATGCGCGGTTCTTTGATGTAGTGAAGTTGGCGGTTGCCAGGGCACGACCGATAGCCGACGTTTCTGCGTTTTCGTATGCGCTTGTCATGTTTGCACCGGCACCACCGTCAATTTCAAAGGCAAGACCTGTGCCTCGTGGCCGCAGCTCGTCGAATGCGAAATACACTTCGGCGTAGACGCGCCATTGTTTGCGGTCGCGGTCTGCATCGGTGGTTAGATCGCGTGTGACAATTGCACCGTTGGGGTACTTTTTCCAGAATGCTTCGATACGTTCTTGAACTGTGGCGTAGTCTGCCAGGTTGAATCTAGCCATTCTGCATCTCCTTGTAATTGTTGTAGTCCGTGATGAAGCGTTGTGCTACGTCGATGAGCTGCGCAATCATCTCCTCATCACGGTTGATTAGCACGAACTTGGGTTCAAGCCATGCTGGCACCATTTCGCCGTCATCGGTCTGGGAGCGCAACAGCCAGGCAAAGACACATAGATCAGCATTGGTGACGTGTAACTGCCATTGGACTTGTCGACGGTACTGGATTGGTATCGCCGCACCATCCCAATCCTTGCCGGTCGTTTTCACTTCAGCAATTGTCACCCAGTTAGGGCTTAGACCGTCCGGTGTTGCGAGGTGCCAACGGTAATCACCCTCACCGCAGATAAGCCAGTCGTTATGTTCGATGTGGTATTCGTCGGGCAGGGCCTCGACAATCCATTTTTCCCAGTCACGCCCAAACTTCATGTAGGCGTTGTCCGTAACTTCGTTTTCCTCCGGAAACAGCGCGTTCTGCAATTCAGCGTCGTATCCGGCAGGCCCTGACGCGGCCTTAGCGACCGTGGTAGCAGACACACCATGTTGGCGCGCCTTGTACCATTCGTCAGTCAGGGATCGTGCCACCATCCTGGAGTCGTCCATATATCTGTGCCCCTTTCTCAAGCATTACTTGAGTAAAGTTTGACACGGACCTGCGACGTAATATGCGTTCGGCGCGCCTGTACGTACGTACATTACGTTTGCCCTGTTCACGTTCAATACGTGTTCGGGTTTTGTCGTACCCTGCCATGGCCTGTTTTAGTTCGGCGTAATGTGCGGCGCGCACCTTTTGTTCCGACACCGTCATTTCGGCTCGGATTCTGCGTAGCTCGGCACGGACTATGTCGACGTGCGGCCACCGTTCAGTCGGTGATTCCATATGCCATCAGTAGCCAACCAATAATGGCGGGGTAAAAAGCCCACGCTCCACCGAGAACGAGACCGATGGCGGCGAGGACGGTGATGGTGCGTCCAAGGTTGAATGCTTGTTGCTTGGGCATAATGCTCCTCTGCTAGTAGGTGGTGTTACTGTAGCACAAAACAGGGGCAGTCGCCCCCTAGAACGACTGCCCCACCCGACCAGTGAGAAAGGTTAGAACCTAGTCGGGGATAACCTCATGGGTCGGAACCATGCCAATCAGCTTGGCTTTACGTTCCTTAACCTTTTCCTTTTTCTCTTTTGCAAACACTTTTTCTGGATCAACAAAGTTGCCGTGATTGTCTTTGATAGCAAAGTGCAAGTGTGGCCCTGTGGTTTGTGTGCCGGTGTTGCCGGTCTTGCCAATCGGTTCACTTTGTTTCACATGTTGGCCAACATGCACAATCACTTCGGACAGGTGGAAATAGATTGTTTGCGAATTGTCGCGGTGCTTGATAGTCACATTCTTGCCGGCACCACAATTCGGGTTTTGTCCGGCTGCAATCACAACACCATTATCTGCCGCCCACACCGCTTCACCGACTGCACAGTTGTAGTCGAGTCCTGGTGTGAATGCGCCACGTTTGATGTGAGCTGCAAAGTCGTCGTTTATCTCGGTTGTTTTGACTGGCCGGATAAGGTCAACGTCAATCATGGTTAGCCTACTTTCGTAAGGATTAGAGAAACAAGAACAGCGGCGACACCGGATAGGCCAGCGAATCCCCACACTTTCATTTCAAGGTTGCGGATGCGCTGCTCGTGGTCGTCGAGTTGTTTCGGGTGATCGCCGAGACGGATTTCAAGTTCAACAAGTTTTTCGTAGATGCGTTCAAGCGTTACGACTACACCGTCACTCGACATCGCCGTTTATCTTGGTGTTGGCTGCCGGCATGATGTTGAGGATTGCGGTAGCGAGTCCGAGCCAGACAGCAATTTGGTCGGCGGTGATGAGGCCGTATGCCAGGGCAATGGTGCCGGCGGCGATGAGTATTCGGTAGATGTATGCGCGTGTTGTTTCAGTCATTGTGTTGCTCCTTATATTTTGATGAGGTAGTAGTCGATCATGTAGCGTTCTGGGTCGACGTTGCCGTCGATGCCGACGATGCGGTGGGTGGTTGTGCTGCCGTTATATACAAGTGAAATGGTTTTGCCAACGGTTAGCGACGACACAGCTGTCAGGTCTTCTTGTGCGTTCCAACGGATCCGTGTGGCACGCATAGACGTTGTTGAATAGTCGGCTAACCAACTCTGAGCCGTTGTGTCAATGTAATTGGCAACTCGATACGACGGGGATAAACCAACTCCGCCAGTCCATCCGTAAATCACAGAAGTTGTTTGCTCAAAATCCCCATCGAAATATGGCGTGTTTGTAACACCAAAATAAAAAGCGTCAGCCCATACAAGGTCACCAACGGATTGACCGCCGCTTGTGCGCTGATAAAACACATTTAAGATTGCTCGGACCGCAAGAGCTGGACGAGCAACTGGACCCACAGTAACTTCATACCAAGTGTTAGCAGTTGTAAGGTTTACTTTTGTGCCAGTAGACGACGAAATGATTCCTTCAGCGTCGTTGACCCAGTCAATTTGCACCCATGCTTGTAAGTTTGTTTGCGAAATTGTGCCGCGCAAAGCTTGAGCTTTAAAATAATAGTCAGCAGTTGATGTAACAAGCGTGCCGTTTGTTTCGCCACCAGTAAATTTAATGGTAGTAACAGCACCACCTGCCGCCGTCCGTCTTGCTCTTATCGCCCAAACACCGTCATACGTTGTAAAAGGATTCGGGTCTAACGATGGTTTTTGTCGTCGCACAGAATTTTCGCTTGTGCCAGAAAAACCGTCGTCGGAATACTCGGCAGACGGATTTGCAAACACATTGAAACCGGCAGCCGGCATGTATACGTTTGTTTCAAATTCGCTTTGTCTAATACCATAAGTTGTAATTGACGTATTATCTTTTTTTTGTTGAGTTGCATTTGCAGCCACACCAAGAGTATTTTTACCGTCTATAACCATAAAGTTTTGTTGATTGAAACCACCAATTCGTGAAACGTCACCACCACCGGTAACAGTAAGATCGGTTCGAGCGCGATTGTTCAAAACAATTGTGTTGGTAACGTTTTGCGTTGAGTTTTCAAAGTCAATTTCGGTGTAATGCAAATTGCCAGCGGTAGCCAACGCTGTATCTCTAAAAGTGTAACCGCTACTCGTTGCGGGGCCGTTTTGAAATTTGACTAAACTTGTCCGACCAGTCGTTATGTTAGTCGGCAGAACATGTTGCCCATACCAAATACTTGGGTACGCAGAACGTGTCATCAAATCAAGGTGATCAGCAATCGTGCCAACCATATCGGTGTCGCCCATTTGCATCTGACCAAGAAACGCTGTCCAAGATTTTTGAATCATCAAAGTTGTGCCAGCTGAGTCAATAATTCTGTTTAGTGCGTTTGCCCTACTTTCTGCGGTGTAAGTTGAACTAGTCAATTTCACTCCGGCATTACTATAACCACCGACACCTATAGCCTGGAACTGTGAAATGTAACCTACCCAGTCGGCACAAAAAACTGTTGTCAACGTCACCGGTGTAACAAACGAAACAGACTCGTCGAACACAATTCTCTGCGACACATTCTGAACATAACCTGTAAAGAAATACTCAGAGGTGCCGTATCGACGCAAACGCACCGCATCACCCACCGCAGGAATAGTGGCCGCATTTTTAAGTTGCACGTTCATAGTGCCCACATCAACCTGTGACGTGCCAGGTGGACCTACACGGCCACCCTCAGAATAATTGAACCCACCCGAAATGTCGGCAGTACGATCCGTCCACGTAAAGGTTGCCGCCCAAGGTGCAGTCTCAAACTGAATCAACCCATAGAGGGTTTTCTCAATAATTGGTAGTGTCATCGTCGTACACCATTCGACCGGTTGAAGTCTGCCAGGACACGTGCAACTTCACGTCCGGCACTTACAGAGTCAACTGGTGAATTGAAGTTGATGACAACCCCCCCACGGCTTCTCGGGACTGACCCACCGCCGCCACCGCCGCCAGTGTTTCCGTTGTTGCCGTTGTTGCCGCCGGCCGCACCAGCGCCGCCGGTGCCTGTAACGCCCTCATAGAACTTACGTAATTCAGCCACCCAGTCCATATTGAATTTGGTAATCCCATCCAGAAGTCTTTTGACATCACCCAAGAACCTAGCAAGGTCGCGCACCCCATACGCGGCGGCCACAAACGCGTCAGCAATCGCCTGAACATCCTTACGACCCTGCGGTGTCGACAACCACTTAGAAACCTGCCTGTTGACATCCTCAAGGGCTGGCAACATGGCTTCACCAATCGCGTCACCAATCTGATTGAACTGTGCAGTCATTTTCTCAAACGGTGTTGCCGATTCCTCAGCCAAACCCATCACACGCTTCTCAATTGACTTCAACACAACATCTTGCGCTTTGAGCAGCCGGCCCGACTCTTGCAATCGAGTAATCTTAGCTTTCTCAGCCGCGGTAAACGTAATACCGGCACGAGTCAACGCATTCAGGTTTGCAGTCGGGTTTTCTAATACGCGACCCAGTTTGATTGCGTTGGCTTCCATGTCACCAAAACCACCAGCAGCCAAGTCAATCGCCGCAGCCGTAGTCCGGTCAAACGTGCCACCCAACTCGTCGGCAGTCTCACGCAACGACTTGAACACCAACAGTTTGCGTTGAACAGCTTTGATTTGCTCATCGTCAATGCCAGTAGCAACATTGACTTGATCGGCGTAAGCCGCCATACGTTTCACAGTCTCGTCAGTCGCTTTAGAAATGCCCTGCATGTTCTCGAGCATGAAGCGCAGCTGGATGTCGGCTTTGCGCGACTCTGCGCCCATCTGCAACAGCACAGGGATGTAGCGGATTGCGGCCAACGTCAAACCAATCATGGCGGTGCGTGCAAAGTTGAACGCTTTGGTTGCCATTGAACCAAACGATGAAGTTTTACCTGCCGCAGTACGCAAACCGGCAGCATACTTTGTGGCGTTCATGGCCAACGTAACAATCATGTTCGAGCTAGCCACTATTTGCCTCCATTCATAAACTTGACTATGGCGTTACGTTCTCGCAACGTCAAACTGTTTGCTTCCCTGACCGAGAGACCAACACCGGCCACAAGTGCAGCCAGGTTGTCCGCCCGATCATTCTTTATTTTTTTGTGGTGTCGTCATCCCCAAACAACTGTGCAAAATCGCCTGGGGTAAGTTTCTCTGCTTCCGCAATCGTATATTTTGGGTTCTCGCGTCGTTTGATAACCCATGCCAATGCGATGCGCAATTTGATTACCCCGATGCGTTCTTCTGCAATGTCGGAGAATGGCAGCTGCGCGTAATCCTCGATTTCGGCGATTTCGCCTAGGGTGATGTCCTCAAAGTCCATTTGTTTGAAAGCCTTTCTGCTTTATGTATTTGTTTAGTTGGTAGTTAAGCAACTGCACCATCAGGGGTTTCTTTTTTTCTCTTGCTTTGACAATGTAGGGGTTGCCTTTGCCTCTTACTGTAGTGCGCCATACTCGGTTGCCGGTCTGCGATCGTTCTCCAGCTTCGTGATATGTGCCTAGCGATACCGCTCTGGAGTATTGCACACCAGTTGTCGTTTGTCCGGTTACTACACCCCCAGATAACACGTTTCTGACACGTGCGGATCCAGCAACAATCAAGCCACCAAAAACCATTCGAGAATCAACTCCGCCGGTAACTTTGTTTTTGATAAACGCTTTCTTAGATGCGTAACCTTTTACTGAATTAGATAACTTGCCGGTAATTCGCGGCGCAGTTCGTTTGGCCTCGTTTGCACCAATCTGCGCGGCCTGCTTTACCCATTTCTCAAACAGGTTACGATCCCCACCCATTTCGAGAAACTTTCTACGAGTCTCGTTCAATCCTTTGATATAGGTACGGCCCTTAGTGTCCTGGAGTAGGTAAATCCCATCCGTTGAACCACTAATGACCGTACCCACGTCGTCAGGCCTTACGGAGCCGTTTTAAGCGTTACGTCGCCAACAATGTCCATACGGACACCGTCGAACGCAAAGGTCCCATCGGGGCTAGCGTCGCCACCGAGCATTAGCGCACCCTGCGGTGGTAGGCGAACCGTACCGGTGAAGTGCGGTTGCGTTGATGATGCGGTGGCGTTACCGTGCGGTGCATAAATGAATGCAACTTCGGTGCCAGCACCAGACCACATTGCGCGCCAAAATGATGCGGTGGCTGTGGACTGCACACCGCTTACGGTGAAGTACCAGTCGCGCCTACCACCGATTGAAGCGTCGTAAAATGTGGTCACGTCTCCAGATGCGTCCTCGGACTGCATGACAACGGAACTGAAGTCACCTGCGTAGTCAACCGCCGCAATGCTCAGCGTCAGCGCGTTTGCTTTGATTCTTGTCGATGTTGCCATCGTATTTTCTCCTTAGAGTTGAGTGTTTTGGTAAACGGTTATTGTGGTCGAAAGGTAGTCTGCGCCGCTAATGTCAATCATTGACGGTGCGCCAACCTGTGATGCAAAGAATCCTGCCTCGTCCGCGATTGCTGCCAGGGTGTCGTCGACTAGGTCGTCGAGTGCGGTGATCATGGTTTCGTTGGCCGCGTTAGCAACAATCAGTGTCACATCAAAGCCGACACGGTATGCGCCGAACACGTCGCCTGGCATAACCCAGTCACCTGCCGGAACAAGAATGCCCATGGGTGGTGTGGATCGTTCCGGTGTGAACGCAAACACGCGCAAACCAGCATCGGTGAGGATGCTGGTCAGCGCGGTTCGTGCGGAACCAATCATGAAATACCTAAACCAACGTACGGTTGCAACAATGGGTAGGCCCCAACCATTGGGTCGCGGGCTACTCGCACCGCCGAACTGCCGTCAAGGTTTGCAAACTGTGCAATCCCATTGGGGGCAGAACGGCGGTGGAATAGTTCCGATCCACATTCAATCTTTGCCCGTTTTAGAACGGTGGCAGGTACGTCGCCTACAGCAATGCCACAGAACAAGTCCACAAGTTCGTGTGCTTGGTCCCAGCATGATGATACAAAAGCATTGTCGGAGTCAGGTGCCCCAACGTACGCTTTCAAGTCGTCGTAAACTGCCATGCTGATTAGTCAGCGATCGTTTGAACCACAAGAGCCGGGTACTCTGCTGCAACGGCCGTGTAGGTCGAGAGCGAGTAAGCGGTGCTGAGGTTGATGGCGTTGTCCTGTGAGAGACGGAGTGCGCCCGACGTAAACTGGCGGAGAGCCAGCGACGACACGAATGCGTCCTCGGTGCCGTTGGCGGCGAGCTGCGCGTCAACGACGATGGGGATGCCTGCGATGGTTCCACGCAGACCGCCGGGGTTAGCCGATCCGAATGCACCACGGTCCTCATTGGAGAACGAGATGACTGGAGTTCCGTCAAGAGCAAGCAGATTCTTAAACGTGGCCTTGCAGACGATTAGTGCATCGATGTTTGCGCCCTGTGGCTGGAAGTACGTTGCAGCTGCGTCGGCAAGTGCGCCGGCCCATCCCTCGTAGGTTTCCGTTGCACGGACAACAACGCGACCAGCACCAGCAGCAGCCGAGACGGTCTGCGTGTACTTGTTGCGGAGTTCGGCGGCGAGTGCGGTTCCGAGTCCGATTGCCTGACCGGTCAGCACCGAGTCCAAATACGGTACGCTGCTGCGGTCGATGGCCTGACGGCTCAGTTCGGAGTAGTTTCCGACCGTTTTGATGTCAACCGAAACGGTTTCGAGGTTGAGCTGGTAGTAGCCCAAGTCGTCGCCCTCTGCGGCCTGCTCATCGGTTCCATCGGTGATTGCGTCAACCTGTGCAAAAGTGATTGCCATTCCAGTAGTCGGCGTAACGCCGCGACCAAAAACTGCACCGAGTGGGTTTGCCTGCTCAACGAGACGGATCAAGTTGAAATCAATAGGCGTGGTGACGCTGTCCGCTGTGGTAGCCCCAGTAAAAACTCGGTCATAAATCTTTACAGCGTTTTCGTCACCGTCAACGATGGCTTTCAAGAATGCGCCAGCGGTGCGGTACGTTGGGGCAGGTGCCTCAACGCGGTTCATGCCGGCGATTTCGCGCTCAAGCATTTCGATGGATTCGCGGACCTCGGCGAGGTCGGAATCCGTGGGAGTTGTTGACTCCATTGTTTCCTCCTGTGGAATTGCCGAGTCCGGAGTTTCCGGTTCGGTTTCGTCACGTACTTCCGTGACAACTGCGCCCTCATACCAAGGCCTGCTAACCAGACTGGTTTCGAGAACTCTTGCGGACGTAACAATGCGGTTGCGTTGTTCGTCAAGTTTGTAATCGTCCATGATGAAGCCAACCGAGAAACGGTTGATGACACCATCCTCGAGAAGTGTGATTGCGTCGAGTCCACGCGCCGTCTTAGAAATTGTTGCGCGAATTTCAAATCCGGCGTCGGTGTGGCGGCCCTCAATGATTTTGCCAATCGGTTCAGCCTGATCGTGCTGCCACATCAGTTTCGCTTCAGGGTCCAAAGTGACCGAGTTACGCGCAAACATTTCACCGTTAGACATTTGCTCATAAGGCACCGCGATGCCGGCAACCTCACGCTTTTCTTTGTCAACGACACGGAACTCCATGTCGCGAGTTTCAACTGACTGCACTAAAATCTCCTCCTAGTGTTGGCATGTCCTCAATAGCCCTAACTTCGTCAATCGTCATCCAGCCGGATGCGATTGCAATTTGGTGTGCTTGGTACCGGCTCAACGTGTCCGAGCGAAGCAGCGAGTCAACGTTCATTTTGACCATGGTTCCGCGTGTGGTCAGGTACGTAAGTGCCGACTCAATTTCGATAATGTATTGCGACAACGTGTAGCGAACAAATCCCATTTGTTCCTGTTCCATGTTGGAATACGTCATGCTGTTGCCGTCGACCGATGCAAGAAGCATGTTTGCCGGCACACCAAACAACCTGGCAATCTGTTGCACGTTCCAAGCCTGTGCGTCAATGAACATTGAGTCGCGTGGGTTCAAATACATTGGCTGGTAGTTCAGGCCGTTACCGAGAACAGCCACACCGTTCTTAGCACCAGCAGTCGCGTTCCAAGCATCTTTCGCAGCTGCGGCCTGATCGGGTGAAAGCATCTGGTCAGATTTCAAAACACCGTTAGGGATTCCGGCATCGGTGAACCAAACGGACGCATAGTCGCGAGTGTCTCGTGCGTTCAGCAACTCTGCCTGGCACGACTGAATCGGGCCGAGCTTGTAGGCGTTCCCTGGAACCGACATCAGGCCGCCGTGATACAAGTCGTTCAGTTCGTACTTGATTACACCGCGATAAACGTAATACAACGGGTTGCCGTAATCGTCCGTCTGAATCAAAACATCAAATGGGTTCAGAACTTCAAGGTTGACAACTTCGCCGCGACCGTTGCGAGCAATCAGCCAATAAAAGTTTCCGGCCAAAGCCATCGAGTTGACTGTCTGTTCCATCCACAGTTCACGCGTCATCTTAATATCAGGCTGACGGATCAACAGTGGGGTGGGGGTCACTTCAGCGTCGTCACGATAGACATGAATGCCCAACTGCTTCATCGCCGTAGCAATGATAGACACGGAGCGGTAGACGGAAGCCAACGACAATGCGTCGTTGGTTGTGACCCCCGAAGTCGCTGAACGCGGCGGCGGAATAATTCCGAAGCTGCGTTCCTCGAATCCGGGCACAAACGAATCCGCGATTTCAAAAGCGCGCGTTGGATTGAGAAAGTCTAAGAATCCCATTGCTTCAACACTACATCTTGTGGTATAAGTCTGTCAAGACCACAACATATAGTGTTTGGCGTGTCGCTTATTGGCAACTATCGCACTGCAACAAATCCATAGGATCTACTGGTATTGCGTAACCGTCTACATTCTCATTTTCCATAGAGAATCAGAATACCTGTAAAGGTTGCTCACGTAAAGTATCCGCGCCGAACGTCGACAACAATGTGGCCATCACCGCGTCAATCTCCACAGCTGAGTCGCGCCGCGACACACGGAAACCCTCACCAACCATCTTGCGCACAGTACGCGGAATCTGAATCGACAACAAAGGGTCGCCGCCATGCTGAAGCGTCCTACGTGCCAAACGCGCATAGAACATCGACGATGCGTTGACAACATCCGCCAACGTCGCCGTCTCCGCCGGATAGCCACGGATTTTCAATTCCTTGTAAAGATCGCGCAAAGTGTAGCCGTCGACAATGATTGCCCTGGGGGAATGCGTCATCAGTTGGCCGCAAACATAGATGAGCTGCTCTAATGACGGTTTGTTTATGCTGGCCACCAGTTCGGTATAAATAACATCGTCGACCTTGACCGAAACCGCAACGGTCGCGTGTTCCCAATCCGGTGTGCGATCCACCGCAAACACAAACTCACCTTGCGGCAACGCGGCCCCAAACGGTCGCTCACACTTCTGCCACAACTCGGTAGGAATAAACGTTTTAGTGCCGGACTGAATAAACCTGTTCAGACGATAACGGATTATGTCGTCTTTTGGCAACGCGCGAACATCGTCCAACAACAGTTTGGAATCTATGCGACCTGACTGCAACGCAGGATTAGCCTCCATTAGCAAACCGAGCAACTCATCATCATCGTCCGGAACAATCGCTTCGGACGCTTCCCAAATCCATGCACCGAAACGCGGCAGGTCGCCGGCAATCGCTTTATCCGCGTTTACATACAGTCGTGAAAGTAGTTCGGAGTTTTCGTTACCAGCCGTTGTAATACCAACCAGTAACGTATCGGCTCTAGAGCCAGTTCCCGATGCGAGAGCGTCCCAGACTTTAGCATCAACCAGGTGAACTTCGTCCACAATGCCAACAGAAACAGGTATGCCCTGAAGCGTGTTTGCGTTGCTTGCTTTGATTTCATATCGACTCCCATCAAGAGTTTTGATACCGCGCGTCTCCGTCAACTTTGACATTCGACGTTCAAGCGCAGGGTTACCAGCAATTACCCTTTGCACACGGTCATAGACCAGTCTTGCTTGCTCGGCTGTTGAGGCCACACCGACCGAGTACGCGCCAGGCTTACGCAACAATGCCCAAATACCCAACGCACCAACAATTTCCGACTTGCCGTTTTGTCTGGCCATCGAGATACAACAGGATCGCCATCGCAGCTCACCAGACGGCAACAACTCTGTTACTCGACGCAACAACTCAATCTGCCAATCATCAAACCTAAAGCTAGGGGTTGCCACCGACCACGCCAACTCAATAACCGGCAACAACCAGTCAATGTCACACTCAAAATCATCAACCAACGTAGGTGTGTGACGAGTTGGCGCAAACGTCATCGAGTCAACAATGCTTCAAGCTCGTCGACCGGTGCGCCATCCGGTGCAGACATGCGCAGCATGCGCAGGCCCTGCAAGTAAGACGACGATTTCGCAGCCGTGTATTCTTCATCCAACGATGCAGCGGTTGCTAGGCAGAGTGCCACAATCGCGGCGTGTTCTTTTCCAATCCAACCAAGTGAATCAAGTGTCATTTCGAGAGCGGCGCGATTTGCCGTAGGGATTTCGCGCCATGATGCGTTAGCCATGCTTTTCCTTGTCTGTGTCTTGCGCCGAACCCCAAACCTTTTTCTTTGGCATGCGGCGGCAGGGGG
>Ga0304730_1002533_pt1 | contig 12980 bp, 10 predicted proteins | sample M_130628_MF_Meta_FD_190474 | JGI IMG/M metagenome (GOLD analysis project Ga0304730, IMG submission 190474) | Freshwater microbial communities from Lake Montjoie, Canada to study carbon cycling - M_130628_MF_MetaG (v2) (version 2) | ecosystem: Environmental > Aquatic > Freshwater > Lake | place...
GCGAAGATGTTGTCGGCCTTGATTCATGTGTGATCTTGGCAAAAGAAGTGTGGGAAGCATCAGGCCACGTTGCAACATTTAGTGATCCACTAACAGAGTGTACGGCTTGTAATAAGCGTTACCGCGCCGATCACCTGGAAGAGGCTTATGAAGCAAAGCATAAGAAGAAGCCAGAATCTTTAACTGAAGTTAATTGTCCTGCTTGTGGAAACAAGGGACAGTTCACCACTCCAAAGCAATTCAGTGGTTTGCTTAAGACTTTTCTTGGACCAGTAGAAGATGAATCAGGGCTTGCTTATTTAAGACCAGAGACTGCCCAAGGAATCTTTATTAACTTTGATCAGGTATTGACTACCTCTCGCAAGAAGCCACCATTTGGTATTGGCCAGATTGGTAAATCTTTCCGTAATGAAATTACACCAGGAAACTTTATTTTCCGTACTCGTGAATTTGAGCAGATGGAGATGGAGTTCTTTGTTGTCCCTGGTAGTGATGAAGAGTGGCACCAGTACTGGATTGACACTCGTATGGCTTGGTATGTGGACCTTGGAATTAATCCAGAGCGTCTTCGTGTTTACGATCATCCAAAAGAGAAGTTGTCGCACTATTCAAAGCGCACGGCAGATATTGAATACAAGTTTGAATTCGCCGGAACTGAATGGGGCGAGCTAGAAGGTATTGCAAACCGCACCGACTTTGATTTAAAGGCGCACTCTGCTGCCTCCGGTAAGGATCTTTCTTACTTTGATCAGGAAAAGGGAGAGCGTTGGACACCATTTGTAATTGAGCCTGCAGCTGGTGTTGATCGCTGCACACTCACATTCCTCATGGATGCATTCACAGAAGATGAAGCGCCAAACAGCAAGGGCGAGATGGAAAAGCGCGCAGTATTAAAGCTTGATCACCGCTTAGCTCCAATTAAGGCTGCCGTTCTGCCTTTGTCACGCAATGCAGACCTGTCTCCTAAGGCACGTGATCTTGCAACCCAACTTCGTAAGAACTGGAATATTGATTTTGATGATGCAGGTGCAATTGGTCGCCGTTACCGTCGTCAAGATGAAATCGGTACTCCTTATTGCATCACCATTGACTTTGAAACTCTTGAAGATAATGCAGTAACAATTCGTGATCGCGACACAATGGCGCAAGAGCGCATCGGTCTAGATCAGGTCGAAGCATGGCTAGCACCTCGTTTACTGGGATGCTAAAACCACTTTTACTTCCATTAGCAAGCGGTGATCACTACATAGATCCACCGGTTGTTCTAGCACCCATGGCTGGAATAACTAATGCTCCATTTCGCACATTGTGCCGGGAACAAGGAGCGGGATTATTTGTTTCTGAAATGGTTACAGCACGCGCACTCATCGAACGTCGCCCAGAAACTCTTCGAATGATTGTTCCCGGCAAAGATGAATGGCCACGTTCTGTGCAGTTATATAGCGTTGATCCAACAACAATGCGCGCTGCGGTGACAATGATTGGAAAAGAGAACTTAGCCGATCACATCGATATGAACTTTGGTTGTCCTGTGCCAAAGGTGACTCGCAAAGGTGGAGGGGCAGCTCTTCCATTCAAGCGCAAGTTATTCAGCAGCATTGTTGGTGCAGCCGTTGAAGCAGCAAAGCCTTTTGGAATCCCAGTAACAGTAAAGATGCGCATTGGTATTGATAGTGATCATGAAACATATTTAGAAGCGGCACAATCTGCAGCTGATTTAGGTGTTGCATGGGTTGCACTACATGCGCGCACAGCCGCCCAGATGTATGAAGGAAAGGCTGATTGGTCAGCAATTGCCCGACTTGTTGAGCATTTAAAGCCAACTGGAGTACCTGTTTTAGGTAATGGTGACATTTGGTCTGGACGCGATGCAATTGAAATGGTTGGACAAAGTGGTTGTGCCGGCGTTGTAGTCGGACGTGGATGCCTCGGTCGTCCCTGGTTGTTTACAGATTTAGTTTCAGCATTAAAAGGTGATGGAGTTCAGATCACGCCAACGTTGCATGAAGTGCGAGAAGTTATGTTCCGCCATGCAAACTTGATTACCGAATACCTAGAATCAGAAGACCGCGGAATGCGCGATATGCGAAAGCACATGGCTTGGTATTTGAAGGGCTTCCGCGTGCCACGCGAGATCAGACATGATCTTGGCATGGTTTCCTCACTACAGGAGATGCGCAATCTTTTGGATCAATTAGAAGATCAGCCCTATCCAACAGAGGTTGGAGACAAGCCACGTGGTCGCACAAGCCATGGTCGCCCACCAACATTGCCTGATGGTTGGCTAAATGACCCCGATGAACTAGTTCATGTTGAACTAGAGGATGCGTTTTCTGGCGGATAGATGTTTTTATTCCGATTCATTCGCCGCATCATCACAATAGTTGTAGTTCTTGCACTGATTGCTCCTGCCTATGGAGTTTCTCAAGTCTGGCGCGCAGCTAAGAATCCTGTTGTGAGACAAGCAGATGTCATTGTTGTATTGGGTACTGCGCAGTTAAATGGCAGGCCGGGTGAAGCGCTAGAGGCTCGTTTAATTGAAGCAAAAAGAATTTATGACCTGGGATATGCATCTTCAATCATTACTGTTGGCGCGGGTGCGCCAGGTGACAGGACAACCGAGGCGGCATCAAGCAAATATTGGCTGCGCATGAATGGGATCCCTGCAAAGAAGATAACTGCAATTGAAGAGGGCCGAGATACTTTAGTGAGTACTAAAGCCTATGCCGCCGTTATGAAAAAGCGATATGTCAGCGATGTCATCATCGTGACTGATCCGTATCACTGCAAGCGCGCAATGGCGATGGCAAATGATCAGAGAGTCATCAGTACATGCTCTCCCGTACAAACTGGACCAAATACGATTAAAAATAGTAGTTACAGATACCTCATACGTGAAGCTGGTGCGTATTTGGTCTACATAACTGTCGGTAAGCGTGGGCTCCAAATTAGTGATCACTTACCTGATGCAGACATTGTTACTAAGGTATTGCCATGACCTACAGTGCATTTGATCAAGAACGGTTCTTAGATGAGCCTGCAAAGCGCGCGGGTAGAACGGAATTTATGCGTGATCGTGCTCGGGTAATTCACTCAGCTTCTCTTCGACGATTAGCGGCAAAAACACAAGTAGCAGTTCCTTGGGAAAATGATTTTCAACGCACCAGACTTTCTCACTCTTTGGAGTGCGCCCAGATTGGACGTGAACTGGGTGAATCACTCGGAGCAGATCCTGATCTGCAAGACACCGCGTGCCTTGCACATGATCTTGGCCATCCACCTTTTGGTCACAATGGCGAAGAAGCGTTGGCAGAGATCGCACAAGATTTTGGTGGCTTTGAAGGAAATGCACAAAGTTTTAGATTATTAGTACGCCTAGAGGCAAAGACAGTTGATGCCTCTGGAAAGAGCATTGGACTTAACTTAACCCGCGCATCTTTAGATGGTGCAACAAAGTATCCATGGCCACGCTCTGAAAATCCTCGTAAGTTTGGTGTTTACGATGATGATGTAGAGATCTTTAATTGGATGCGAAAAGACGCACCTGTCGGCAAAAAATGTATTGAAGCTCAGATCATGGATTGGTCTGATGATTGCGCATACTCAGTTCACGACTTAGAAGATGCAATCTTTGCCGGACAAGTTTCTGTTAAGAACTTTGAGCAAGACTTTGCAGAGTTATACAAAGTCATGACAGTTGACTACAAGAGCGATGCCACAGAGCAAGAAGCAGTAGATGCTCATGCACGACTTTCTGCCCTCTCTGCTTGGCCACACTATTACGACGGAAGCCATCGCAGCCTTGCCCGTATGAAGGATTCAACTAGCCAATTGATTGGTCGTTTTGTTTTAGCAGCTGAGATCCAAACTCGTAAAGTGCATGGTGATGGCCCACTTTCACGCTATAGCGCAGATCTTGAAATCCCTCGTGAACAAAAACTTGAAGTAGATTTCCTTAAGGCTATTGCTGGGCATTACTTGATTAACGCTGCACACTCACAAGATAGATATGCAAAACAACAGGTGATCATTGCCGAGTTAGTTGAGATGCTTGTGAAATATCCGAGTGAACTAGATTCTTACTTCCAGAAGCCCTGGAATGAGGCGGGCGATGAAGTGGCCAAAATGCGCGTGATAATTGACCAGGTTGCTGCCCTTACAGACCCGGGTGCCTATGCCTTGCATGCACGCCTACTTGCAAATAGGTAGGGTACGAACATGAGCGGTCGCATTAGAGATGAGGATGTTGCATACATCCGCGATCGCGCGCCTATCGATGAAGTCGTTGCAGATTACGTTCAGTTAAAGAGCGCAGGCGGCGGTCAGAAAAAAGGTTTGTGCCCATTCCATGATGAAAAGTCACCTTCCTTTCATGTGACACCAAGCAAAGGATATTTCCACTGCTTTGGTTGCCAAACTGGCGGAGATGTCATTGCATTCTTAATGAAGATTGATCACTTAACTTTTACAGAAACAATTGAGCGACTTGCAGATCGCATCGGTTACACCCTTCGATATGACGAGGGTTCTAATTCCGGACCAGTTGTTACATCCAGCACTCGCAACCGTTTAATTGCAGCCCACGGTGAGGCTGCAAAGTTTTATCAAGAACAACTCAATTCATCACCAGGTGCGGCCCACGGACGCGAGTTACTGACAAAGCGTGGCTTTGATCGCACAGCCTGCGAGCAGTTTGGTGTGGGCTACTCACCTGATGAATGGGATGGCCTCACAAAACATTTACGCGCTCTTGGTTACACAATTGATGAGCTAGAACTTGCAGGACTTTCAAAGATGGGTCAACGTGGACCAATTGATAAGTTCCGCAATCGCTTGATGTGGCCAATCAAGGACATCTCAGGAGACATTGTTGGCTTTGGTGCTAGAAAGCTTGCTAGTGATGCTGATGATCAGGGTCCAAAGTATTTAAACACCTCTGAAACTCCGATCTATAAGAAGAGCCAAGTACTTTATGGACTAGATGTTGCAAAGAAAGAGATTGCCAAGAAGCGTCAAGCAGTCATAGTTGAAGGCTATACAGATGTAATGGCAGCCCATCTTGCCGGCATTACAACAGCGGTTGCAACTTGCGGTACGGCATTTGGCCCAGACCACATTCGCATTTTGCGCAGATTGTTAATGGATGATGATGCATTTAGAGGCGAAGTTATCTTCACCTTTGATGGTGATGCGGCAGGACAAAAAGCAGCACTACGCGCATTTAGCGAGGATCAGAAGTTTGTTACACAAACCTTTGTTGCCGTGGAACCTGATGGATTAGATCCTTGTGAGCTTCGCCAAGAAAAGGGCGATCTTGCTTTGCGCGATTTAATCGCACGTCGTGTTCCGCTTTTTGAGTTTGCAATCCGCGCAGAATTGAAACACCACAAATTAGATTCTGCCGAAGGCCGAGTCAATGCACTAAATGTGGCAGCACCATTAGTTGCCCAGATTCGCGACAAGTCTTTGCGTCCTGAATACACCAGATTGCTTGCAGGCTGGCTAGGCGTTGAAGTTGAACTTGTAACTAAGGCAGTTTCTCGCGGAGTCAAAGCTGCTCCAACACAACAAGTATCTATTGAAGAAACTTCTGCTCAGCCAAACTTTAGGCCAGATCCTAATGAAGCGCGCTTGATTCTGGAGCGCGAAGTGCTAAAGGCGAAACTGCAAGAGCCGTCACTGCTTGCTGGCGAATTGTGGAATTCAATTGAGGCCAGCGCCTTTACCCACCCTGCTTATGTCGCATTGCGTGTGGCTATTGATGCTGTTGAAAAGATTTCACCAGAAAATATTGCAGATGAAAATGTGAAGGCGTTGTTTACAGAATTAACTGTTGAACCAATCCGCGCCGATGGAAACCCAACTGCTGCATATGTTGCAAGCATCGTGGCTCGTTTGCGAGAGGTGGCAATTTCACGTTCTATCGCCGAACTCAAATCTTCGCTTCAGCGGTTAAATCCGGTGGAAAATGAGATCGAATACACGGCCGCTTTTGCCCAATTAGTTGCGCTGGAAAGTGCCCGCAGATCTCTGCATGATTTGGCGCTCGGCAGCCTTTAGTTTTTGCCCAAACCCGTGTGTGCGCTAGAGTTTGCGCTTGCACCGTTAATCCCTGATAGCTCAACGGCAGAGCAGTCGACTGTTAATCGACAGGTTCTTGGTTCGAATCCAAGTCAGGGAGCATGAAGTTATCGCGTAGATCCGCGCTTCGAATGGCCCTAGTGGGGGCAAGTGCAACCCTGTTTGGAACTCCCGCACTTGCTGCCAATCACCAGATTGTTAAATTAAGCAAGATCAAAGTTGGGGCTACATATTCGTTTCAACTCAAAAATGGCGCACCTGCACTGCTCTTTCGCACAAAGACTGGCGTATTTGCCTATCAAACAATTTGTCCGCATCAAGGCGGATTGACCAAGTACTTTGCTCCGCGAAAGTTGATTGTTTGCCCCGTTCACAACGCGAGCTTTGATCCATTCAAAAAAGGCGCAGTGGTGGCTGGACCAGCAACTAGTCCGCTGCCTTCAGTAAAGGTTGCAATTAAGGGTGACTGGGTAATTCTTGCTTAACCAATAAAGGGTAAGGTTTCCACATGGCACTCTTCCAACTTAACGTAGCAATTCCAGATCGCCCGGGTTCACTAGGACTACTTGCATCTGCAATTGGCGCAGCAGGTGGAGACATCCGTGCGCTCGCAGTTGTGAAATCTGAAGATGGCAAAGGGTATGACGATATAACCGTTGCAATTCCAGGTAGTGATCCAACTGATCTACTTAATGTTCTAGGTGCAATTGGTGGGGTAGAAGTACTGTCAATCAACCCGCTTTAAACAAACTAAAAACTAGCGTCTAGATAGAAGCTCTGCGCCTTGACTTGGTAGTGATGTAAAAAACCGAGGAGCCTTAAATTTCTTATCTGCAAAAGCTTTTTCAACTGCGCGAATTGTTTCTGTGGTCTTTGCAGCTTGAATCAGCGCAATAGCACTGCCACCAAAGCCACCACCCACCATGCGTGATCCCAGAGCACCTGCAACTAGTGATGCATCAACTGCCGTGTCTAGTTCGGGGCAGGAAACGGTGTAATCATCGCGCAATGAAATATGCGATTGATTTATCAATTGTCCTACCTTCACAAAATCGCCATTACTTAACGCATCGACACAATCCAAAACTCGCTTCATCTCACCAACAGCATGACGCGCACGGATGTATTCAGTTGCGGTTAATTGATCTCGGGAAGCATCTAACTGCGCCATTGTTAATTCACGCATGGATTTAACAGCTAATTTAGCTGCCACGGATTCACATGATGCTCGGCGCTCGGCATAGCCGCCATCAGTTAATGCATGGTGGGCTTGGGTATCAATAATTAGGAGCTCTAATCCGTGTGATGCAACATCAAAGGGAATATTGCGAGTTGAAAGATCTCTGCAGTCCAGCAATAGCGCAGATCCAGTTGTTGCCATAAGAGAAACTGATTGATCCATAATGCCGCAGGGGACTCCCACATATTGGTTTTCTGCTTTTTGAGTTAAACGTGCAAGCTCTTCAAGGTTAAATCCCATATCAAACAAATGATTCATGGCTGTTGCTACAGAACACTCAAGTGCCGCCGAAGAAGAAAGCCCTGCGCCAAGTGGAACGTGCCCATCAATCATTAGATCGACTCCACTTTTTACGCCCATCGACCATAGGACGCCGAGCGCGTATCGCTCCCATTCACCCTTGAGTCCAGGCTTAACATTGTTGATATCAACGGTGACAATCTTGTTGCGGCGCTGAACCGATGCAATACGAACTGTTGAGTCATCACGCTTTCTGGCGGCAACCAAAGTTCTATCTTTGATCGCAAAGGGAAGGACAAAGCCTTCGCTGTAATCTATGTGTTCGCCAATTAAGTTAACACGTCCTGGTGCGGCAGCAACTAAATCTGGATCTTCGCCAAATGTTGCAAGAAATTTGCCTTCGATCGAGCTCATAGTTAAGCCATAGATTTCAAGGTGTCAGAAACCATCGTGTTCATATCTCGAGTTGGCTCCCATCCAAGATGCGATTTAGCCTTTGAGATATCTGCGATTAAGACCGCTGGATCACCTGCGCGGCGAGGAGAATCAATAAATGGAATCTGATCTCCGGTCGCAGCACTTGCTGCGGCAACTACTTCACGCACTGAGTAACCAGAACCACTACCTAAGTTATAGATCTCGTGCCCAGGCTTTCCTAATGAATTCAGAGCCTTTAGGTGTGCATCAATTAAGTCAATGACATGGACGTAATCACGGATGCATGTTCCATCTGCTGTGGGCCAATCATTACCAAATATCTTCACTGGATTTTCTGTTGTGCTGCGCAAAACATTAGGAATCAAATGTGTTTCAGGATTATGTCGCTCAGCTAGCCAGCCACGCTTTGCCTTTAGCGCACCTGCCACATTGAAGTAGCGAAGTGAAGCTGCAGATATTCCATGAGCTGCTGCCTCCACTGTGATCATGTGATCGATTGCAAGCTTTGTGGCACCGTATGGATTAGTTGGATTGGTTTCGGAAGTTTCAAGAATCGGCACACTCTTTGGCTCGCCATAGGTTGCCGCAGATGATGAAAAAACGATTTTGGTAATTGATTGTTTGCGCATTTCATCGAGCAAGATGCGAGTTCCATCAACGTTAACTGAGTGGTAGAGATCAGGCTTTTCAACAGATTCTCCAACTAAGGATTTACCAGCAAAGTGCATGACTGCGTCGCAACCTGTTAGGGCATCTGCAACTTCACCACGATTTAGAAGTGAACCATTAACAAAGCGCACACCCGCAGGGACCGTGTCGGCATGGCCCATACTGCAATCATCTAAAATCGAGATCTCAAAGCCTTGGGTTAGCAGAATTTCAACTGCAGTTGATCCGATGTAGCCCGTGCCGCCAGTTACTAAAACTCTCATTACAAAACAACTTCACGCAACTGGGCTGCAGATTGCTCTGGACGCATATCCATGATGAAGGCACCCATTGCAGATTCAGAACCAGCTAGATACTTTAATTTTCCGGGGGCGCGACGAACACTTGTAATCTGCCAGTGAAGACGCATCACATCTCGGCCAACTCGCACAGGTGCTTGATGCCAGGCTGCGATATATGCCATTTCAATTCCAAAGACGCCATCTAATCTGCGTGTTACTTCAAGTGCGATCTCCGGGAAAGCATCACGATCAGCATCTGTTAATCCAGTCAGATCAGCAACTGGATTAAGGGGCGTGATGTGAATTTCAAAAGGGTAACGGGCAGCATATGGAACATATGCGATCCAGCGATCATTTCTTGTAATGATGCGCTCTTTATCTCTAATTTCACGGGCAACAACTTCATCAAATAAAACTTTGCCTGTCTGCTCCTTATATTTATTGGCAGCATTCAACATCTTCTCAACTCTTGGTGGAATATATGAATAGGCATAAATCTGACCGTGTGGATGAGACAGGGTCACGCCAATTTCTTCTCCGCGGTTTTCAAATGGCGCAATGTGCTCAATGAAGCTTTCTTGTGACAATTCTGATGTGCGATCAATCCATGCCTCTAGCAAGGTGCGAACACGTTGTGGAGTCAGATCCTTAAATGCATTTCCGTGTTCTGCAGTAAAACAAATAACTTCGCATTTGCCGGCAGCAGTTCCCAAATCAGTATCAGGGCCAACCATGTCAGGAAGTGCCCAATCACCAACAGGTGGGCGCAGTGACGGTGAACGATTATCAAAAACAACTACTTCAAAATCAGATTCAGGAATCTCAGTAAGTAGATCACCTGTGGTGGGACACAATGGACACAATTCCTTTGGTGGCAAGAAGATTCGACCTTGTCGATGAGCTGCCATGGCAACCCATTCATTCACCAAAGGATCTAGGCGAAGTTCACCAATTCCTGGTTGCTCTTCTTGTGGCCTGGCATCATCAACATTTCGCGCTTGGCCGGCGGTGTCGTAGTAACGAATTGTTCGACCATCGGCCATGTGGCGATCATTTCTGATGACGCCTGCTTTTAGTTTTTTACTCTCGCCCATAGTGTCGTTACTCTACCTTTGTGAGTAAGCAATCGGCACTATTGAGCGCGCCATCGTCATCACTTCTGCTTGAAGTAGTCGAAGGCGCCCTGGTGATCCAACACTGGGGTGCACCCATTCATGGAGATCTCGCATCTGTGCAAACAGCGATTCGTCCATCGATTGCAAATAGTTCTTGGGATGAGCCACAGTTTCCCGGGATCATGCGTGAGAGTTCTCGTGGATTTTTGGGGCGTCCAACATTATCTGGACACCGCAATGGAAAGGCATGGTCAACACAGTTTGAAGTCACAGATTTTCATCATCAGAAAAACCACGTTGCAGTAACTTTTAGAGATCTACATGCAGAACTTGAAGTTGTTATTTCTTTTGACCTTGATAGCCATGGTGTTTTGTTTCAAAGAGCGACAGTTAAGAATTTAGGTAGTACCGAGTATTGCCTCAATGAATTTATTCATTGGTTACCCCTCCCAAAGGAAGCCACACAAACTTTAGATTTTGCGGGCCGTTGGTCAAATGAGCGCAACCCACAGCGCAAAGAAATCGCAACTGGTACCTGGGTTCGCGAATCTCGAGAAGGTCGCAGCGGACACAACTTTTCTATCGCAGATATCGCACTAACTGCGCAAACATCTTTCCAATCAGGAAGCGCATGGGCCACAAGCATTGCCTGGAGCGGTAACTCACATTATCTAGTTGAAAAATTATTTGATGGTTCACAATCAATGGGCGCTGGCGAGCTCTTGCTACCTGGTGAATTGATATTGGTATCAGGTCAAACATATGAAGCACCTGCTTTAGTGTCAGTATTTTCAGCAGAAGGATTAGATGGCGTAAGCGCTGCTTATCACTCATATCTTCGAGCACGCGATGTGCATCCAAAGAAAGAGCGTCCGCTTACATTAAATATGTGGGAAGCGTTGTACTTTGAACACAACGAGGAAAAGATCAAGGCTTTAGTTGATGTTGCTGCCGAAGTAGGCATCGAGCGCATAGTTCTAGATGATGGATGGTTCCATTCCCGTCGCAATGATCGCGCTGGCTTAGGGGACTGGGTAATCGATCCTGCAGTTTGGCCAAATGGCTTGTCACCAATAATTAAATACATCAATGACAAAGGAATTGAATTTGGCCTGTGGTTTGAAGGCGAAATGGTTAACCCAGATTCAGATTTATATCGCGCCCACCCTGAATGGATTTTGCATGAAGCAGATCGAGTTCCACCACTATGGCGCCATCAGTTAGTTCTAGATATTGGTCATGAAGGCGCTTATAACCACGTGCTTGAGCAAACCTCGGCTGTTCTTGCTGCGCACAACATTGGCTATATCAAGTGGGATCACAACCGTGTGCTAATTGATGCCGGTCACCTTGGTGCAGCTGGCGTTCATCGCCAAACTCAAGCGATCTATCGTTTGTTTGCAGAGCTAAAGAAGCGTCATCCAGGACTTGAAATTGAATCCTGTGCTTCAGGTGGCGCACGAGTTGATTTAGGTGTGATTGATTATGTGGATCGTTTCTGGACGAGCGATAACAATGATGCGTTAGAGCGCCAAACAATTCAGCGTTGGACCGCTCAAGTTATTGCACCCGAACTCCTTGGTACTCACATTGGGCCAACTCATGGTCACCAAACCGGTCGCACACTAGAGCTTTCTATGCGCGCAATAACGGCTCTTTTTGGCCATGCTGGTATCGAATGGAATATCACGGAAACCACCATGGAAGAACGAAAGCATTTAGCAACATGGGCCCAGTACTACAAGAACAACCGCGGACTGCTCCATTCTGGGAAAATGGTCCGCGTTGATTACCCAGAAGCACATGCATATCTACATGGCGTGACTGCACATGATGCATCTCGCGCAATTTTCGCTTACGTTCAATTAACCCCAACAGTTTCAATTCATCCATCACCACTTAAGTTTCCTGGTTTAGATGAGAACGCAAACTATGTAATCAAGGCTGTGTTTCCAGCAGGTAAGCCACGCTTTATGTTAATTACTCCACCTGAGTGGATGGCAGGAATAACAATGTCTGGTTCGGCGCTATCTTCAATTGGTGTGACTGCGCCAATTCTGGCTCCTGCAAATGCATTCTTGATCGAAATAACTAAGGCTTAATCAACCCAATTCAAGGTTCGTTCCACAGCCTTTTTCCATCCCGCATAACCAACTGCACGTTGCTCTGACGTACTTGTTGAATTCCAACGACGAGATTGTTGCCATTGCTTTCGAAGATCATCTGTTGATGACCAAAAACCAACTGCTAAGCCAGCAGCATATGCAGCACCAAGAGCAGTTGTTTCACCAATTAGTGGGCGAGTGATATCGATTCCCATGACATCTGCCTGCATCTGCATGCACAAAGAGTTAGCGGTAATTCCTCCGTCAACACGCATTTCCTTCATCGGAACGCCACTATCGGCAACCATTGCATCCATGACATCGCGTGTTTGGTAGCAGATGGCTTCAAGTGCTGCGCGTGCAAGGTGTGCCTTTGTTGCAGCGCGAGTTAATCCAACAATCACACCGCGTGCATCTGTGCGCCAGTACGGAGCAAATAAACCAGAGAACGCAGGAACAAAGTAAACACCTGCAGTATCTGAAACGGAGGATGCCAAGCTTTCAGTCTCTGCTGCATTTGAGATAATTCCTAATTGATCGCGCAGCCATTGAATTGCAGAGCCGGTAACTGCAACAGAGCCTTCGAGTGCGTAATGTGCTGGGGCATGTCCAAGTTTGAAGCAGACAGTTGTCAGAAGGCCATTCTTAGAGCGCACAATTTCGGTGCCTGTGTTTAACAGGGCGAAGTTTCCAGTGCCATATGTTGTCTTTGATTCGCCGCGTTCAAAACACACCTGACCAACCATTGCAGCTTGTTGATCTCCCAAGATTCCTGCAATGGGAATTGCTGTCCCAAATGGACCGTGGGGAT
>Ga0304730_1002536_pt1 | contig 12963 bp, 11 predicted proteins | sample M_130628_MF_Meta_FD_190474 | JGI IMG/M metagenome (GOLD analysis project Ga0304730, IMG submission 190474) | Freshwater microbial communities from Lake Montjoie, Canada to study carbon cycling - M_130628_MF_MetaG (v2) (version 2) | ecosystem: Environmental > Aquatic > Freshwater > Lake | place...
ACAATTGGGCTTGGCGGTACTAGTAATGGTATTCCTCGCGAAGATGGTTTTAATATTACACCTGCTAGCGAAGTAATGGCTATACTATGCATGAGTAAAAATATAGACGATTTAAAAAACAGATTAGGTAATATTTTTGTAGGATTTACATTTGATAAAAAACCAATTTATGCTCGCGACCTAAAGGCACATGGCGCAATGGCTTTGTTGTTGAAGGATGCCATCCAACCAAATTTGGTGCAAACCCTAGAAGGCAATCCTGCTATACTACATGGTGGACCATTTGCAAATATTGCACAAGGCACTAATACAATTTTGGCAACTAAAATGGGCTTAAGCCTTGGCGATTATGTGGTAACAGAAGCAGGCTTTGGTGCAGACCTTGGCGCAGAAAAATTCATGAATATTAAATGTGGTTATGCAGGGCTAGCGCCAAATGCAATAGTGTTGGTAGCTACTATTCGCGCATTGCGTCATCATGGTGGTGCAAAAAAAGAGGAGTACAATACTGCTAGTTTAGATAAAGTAGCAAAGGGATTCGAAAATTTAGAGAAGCATATTGAGAACTGTAAAAAGTTTGGCATTACACCGGTTGTAGCCTTAAATCATTTTCCTACAGATACTGCCGAAGAAATAGAATTTGTACAAAGCAAATGTGCTGCACTGGGAGTAAAAGCAGTGGTTAGTGATGGATTTTCCAAAGGTGGCAATGGCACTACAGACCTTGCACAAGCTGTGATAGCTGTAATAGAAAGTGGCGTGAATCATTTTAAACCTTTGTATGATTGGAACAAAACTGTAGAAGAAAAAATTAATACAATAGCTACAGAAATTTATGGCGCAGCAGGTGTGGAGTATAGCAGCAAAGCGCGCACTCAACTAAAAACAATTAAAACTTTGGGCTACGATGCTTTGCCAGTGTGTATGGCTAAAACGCAAAAAAGTTTAAGCGATAAAGAAACAGTTGTAGGCAGACCAACAGGCTTTACCATCCATGTGCGCGAATTTGAATTTGCTGCCGGTGCAGGATTTATAATACCGATACTTGGCGATATGATGCGCATGCCAGGCTTACCTGCTGTGCCTGCTAGCGAGCACATGGATATAGATAATGATGGCAAGATTAGTGGTTTGAGTTAGCATGTAATTTAAAAAAAAGTATAAAAAAAATCTCGTAAAATATTTTACGAGATTTTTTTTATTTGATAATTTTCTTACACTCCTTTTTCCATTCTCCCATCAGCATGCTTTGCAAATCTGCCTGCTTCTCTTGGGTGAACATTGTCGTAGCAGCTCCATGGCCAACCACCAAATTGTGTAGCGTGATAATCTTCAAAGGCTTGATTAATTTCTTCTTTGGTGTTCATTACAAAGGGGCCGTATTGCATCACAGGTTCGCTGATTGGTTTGCCTTGCAATATTAAAATACTAGCAGCATCATTGCCGTTTTGCAATGTAATTTCTACATCTGCTTTTACTTGTGCTTGTTGATAATGATTCACAATACCATCTTCTATTTTTAATTGCGTGCCTTCATAAAAATAAATAGTTCTATTCACACCTTCGCTAGCTTTAGGTAATGCGATGCTAGCATTGGCTTCCATTTTTATATTTAAAATAAGCACTTCGTTGGCTGCACTTGCAGCCCAAGAATTTGGTGGTGGAGTAGGTGCATTGTGCTTGGCATAAGAGCCAGCAATTACTTCTACATAAGATGTTTTGCCATTGCTATCTGTGTAATTGTGTTTTGGTATTTGGCTTCCCCACATCATTTTAAAATGAGGCTCTACCATTTTATTTTGCTTTGGTAAGTTTAACCATATTTGAAAAAGCTCTAATGTATTTTCTTTATTTTGATGAATCAACGGAAACATTTCGGAATGCTGCACACCCTTGCCTGCTGTCATCCATTGTACATCGCCATCGCCATATCTGCCGCTAGCGCCAAGGCTATCGCTATGGTCTACTGTGCCTTTGCGAACAATGGTTACGGTTTCAAATCCACGATGCGGATGACCAGGAAAGCCAGGAACTTTTTTACCATGATACATTCTAAAACCATCTTTAATAATAAAGTCGTCGCCTAAATGTCTACCATCTAAGTTGGTGGTTGGTCCCATCTCTGCATTACCTGCCGGAAAATAATCTTCGTGATGCGCACAAAAAATAAATGGGTCTATGCATTCCCATGTAAAGCCCATGGGTTTAATATTCAAAATAGGAGGCATATCGTTGTTGTTAGCATTATTGATGATTGTTTTTGCAAAATTAGAATTGGCAATGCCAAGTGCTGATAATACACTTACAGAAAATTTTCCTAAAAAACTTCTACGGCTGTTGTTGTTCATAATAGTTGTTATTATTAAAATTATTTAATGCAAGGTAATTCTATTTTTAATTGTTAGCCCTTGACATAAATTAAGAATTTGCTTTACTAAGCACTAAGTATTATTTTTGATTACTTTGAACAATCAAAAAACATTTATTGCGCTAACTGCATTATGGGCTTTTGTAGAAGCTGGGCTAGGTGGTTTTTTACATGCATTGCATTTGCCTTTTACGGGAATTGTTATAGGTGGATTTGCTGTTTTAATTATTAGTTTATTGGCAATGTGCTATGATAAGCCATTTGCAAAAATTGTACAAGCTACATTAATTGTATTGGCAATAAAAGCTGCTGTAAATCCTGCTACTAGCCCATTTGCATATTTGGCAGTCGGTTTTCAGGGTTTGCTAGGGGCAGCTTTGTATAGCATTAAAAAAAATAATTTTATCATTCATTTTTTATTTGCCACTATAGCCATGCTAGAAAGTGCTGCGCAAAAATTATTAGTCATGACGCTATTTTTAGGCAAATCTTTTTGGCAAGGCGTAGATGGTTTAGGCAAATCTGTAGCAGAAACATTTCATTACACAAGCACTACCTCCTACAGCTTTTGGTTGATATTTTTATACCTAGGTATATTTTTTATTTGGGGAATAATTTTAGCTATTTGGATGCAAGTATTACCAAATCAATTAGCAAATAGAAAATTAAAGTACCAACATATACAAACAACAGCATTTGAAGAAATTACTACAGAAAAAAAACAAAAAAGTAAATGGAGAATTGCAGTATATATTTTAATAGCAGCAGGCGTTATTAGTTTTTTTCTACCAGTGCAAAAAGGCATAAGTACAGCTTTTATTTATTTACTACGTACCATTAGCATATTAGCTATTTGGCAAATATTTATATTGCCTATTTGGCAGCAGCAAATTGTAAAATGGAGCAGCAAATATAGTAGTAATAATAGTATGTATGCTTCTGTAAATGCACTATTGCCAAGTATTGCAATTATGGTTAGGCCATTGTATGCAGAGGTAGCTAGCCAATACAAAGGTTTCAAAAAGTGGAAGGAATTTTTATTGGGATTGATGGTAATAACTTTAAATATAGATGACTGCAAATAATATTTTTATACTATCAGATGCTATACAAAGTGGTAAAACTTCTGCTTTGCAATTATTGTGTAATAGCCAAACATCTGTTGCTGGATTTCTTACACCAGACATCAATCAACTGCGTGTGCTTGTAGATATAGAAAAAAATGAACCATTTGCTTTTCAGAAAACCATAGCAGATAAAATAGATGATGTAATAATCGGGAAATTTATTTTTGAAAATGCTGTATTTAATAAAGCACATTCTATTTTGGCGCAACTACATTCCACATCAAATGATATAATTATAATAGACGAAATTGGAAAGTTAGAGTTAGCAGACAAAGGCTTTGAACCAGCGCTTCATTTATTTATTGAAAAAATAAATAGCATAACTAATAAAACAATTGTATTGGTAATTAGAGATTATCTTTTAGAAATATGCATAGCTAAATATAGTATACAGCATGCTACAATTTTGAATGTGCAACAATTTAAAAACTACTTTGACTTATGAATGGATTAGTAATTGCTGGTGGAAAATCTACACGAATGCAGCAAGATAAAGCAATGCTTCAATATCATAGAATGCCGCAATACCAATATGTTTACAATATGCTTCAATCATTTTGCAGTGAGACATTTATTAGTTTGCATACAGAAAATAATAATATACCATTACCAAAGATTATAGATAATCCAATTTATAGCAATGCAGGACCAATGGCGGCTTTGCTTACTGCATTCGAACAATATAAAAGTGATTGGCTAGTGGTGGCTATTGACTATCCACTAATTAGTAATAGCCATATTGAAGGGTTGATGAGTTGCTTTGCAAATACTAAAGAATCGTACGTGTATTACAATACAGATACTAATTTTTATGAACCATTTATTGGAGTGTATACTTCTGCATTTCTATCTACATTTGTAAAAGAATTTGCAGGGCAACAAACTTCTTTACAAAAAATATTACAACAAAATAATGTGCAAAAAATTACTGTGGCCAATAGCCAAGTTTTACAAAGTATAGATACACCTGAACAATATCAAGCCATACAAAAATTATTAGCATGAGTTTACAAATAACATCTATACCAATTCTAAAATATAAAAATGAAAATTGCATAACTGTTGCAGATGATGTAGCTATAGAAGAACCTTTGGAAATAAGTATTGCTTATCTACAAAATCAGCAATTGGTGTTCAAAATAATTGCTGTAACCATGCGTACTCCTGGGTATGATGAAGAGTTGGCAATTGGTTTTTTATTTACAGAAAATATTATTGATACTACAACCCAAATAGAAAAAATAGAGAAAAAAGGAGAGAACAAAATTTGTGTTTTTATTACCGGAAATTTTCAATTGAATATTAAAAATACAGAAAGAAATTTTTACACAACTAGCAGCTGTGGTGTATGTGGCAAAGCATCTATTGAAGCTATTCAAACAATACCTTCTTCAGCAGTTTATCCGCAGAAAGTTTCTGTGCCTATACCAACTATTTTAAATTTAAAAAATAAATTAAACACGCATCAATCAGCTTTTCAAAGTACAGGTGGAATACATGCTGCAGCTTTGTTTGATTTGGCAGGTAATTCTATTGCACTATTTGAAGATGTAGGTAGGCACAATGCTTTAGATAAATTAATTGGATGGAACTATTTAAATAATCATTTACCATTGCAACAAAATATTTTATTACTTAGTGGCAGGGCTAGCTTTGAATTAATACAGAAAGCTGCGATGGCGCATTTGCCAATAGTTTGTGCAATTGGTGCACCATCTTCCTTAGCCGTTTCCTTAGCGGCAGAAATGGATATAACTCTAATTGGGTTTTTAAAAGAAGCGTCGTGCAATATTTATTGTGGCGATGAGAAAATAGAATTTTAAATTATCAAATTTATTATTTAAATTTACATCTATATTAAAAAATAAAATATTTATGAAATCAAAAAAGTTACTTTTATCTACAGTAGTTGGCCTTTTAGGCATAGCAACTTACATTATATTTTCTTCTTCGTCTAATGCAAGTCAAGGCGTAATGGGTTCTGCCAATAGTGGCGCAGGGTGCGGTTCTTGTCATGGCTCTGCTTCTGCAAATACCACAGTTACTTTAGAAGGAATTCCTGCTACTGGTTACGTTTCTGGTACTGTTTACCCGGTAACATTAAAAATTACAAATAGCACAAAAACAAAGGCAGGGTTTGATTTAGTTTTTTCTTCAGGCTCTATTTCTGGCAATCCGACAGGTACTATGCTAATGGGTACAGAATTGCATCATACACAAAAATTTAGTGCGGTATCTGGTGTTACTTCCATTAATTTTAATTGGACTGCACCAACGGCAGCAGCAGTTACTTTAAAGATGGCAGGCAACGCTGTAAATGACAATGGATCTGATAACGGAGATGAGTGGGCAATAGCAACAGTGGTTTTCAATAAGGCTATTCCAGCATCTGTTGCAAATACGATTGGCACAAAGCTAAATGTTTATCCAAACCCTACGAGCAATAATATTATTATTTCTACTACAGAAAAAATTAATACAGTTTACGCTGTAGATATGCTTGGTAAATATACTGCTTTGCAATACAATGCAAATGGTGCAGAAGCTTACAGCATTAATACAAGCAATTTAACTTCTGGTAATTATTTGCTTTTGGTAAAAGGCGAGAAAGAAAATTTCCATGCTGTATTTGCTAAGCAATAATTTTTTTTGAATAAATTTTATAAAAACAAAACCGTCAATTCTATTGGCGGTTTTTTTATCTTTACCAAAATGAAAATTCGCATCAAAGATAATTCTATCCGCTTCCGCCTAACCAAAAGCGAAGTGAAAAAATTATGTACAGAAGGTTATTTGCAATCTACTACAGAACTGAATACTGCAACGCTTACTTATGCTATACAAGTGCAAGAAAATATGCAAAGCCTAAATGCCGATTTTGTAAACAATAAAATTACATTACTGTTTCCTAGCGCAGAAGCTGCTGTGTGGAATGATAGCGATAGAATTACTTACGAAAATACTGTTATACTAAATTCTGGCACTAGTTTAAAATTGCTATTGGAAAAAGATTTTATTTGCCTAGATCATACCCACGAAGACCAAAGTGATAATTACGAAAACCCGAATAAAACGTGTTAGGAAAATAGTAGGAAAGCAATCTAATTGCTTTAATAAAATGCATAATAATTCAGTAGTATTAAAAAAATAATTAATTGATGCCACACCAAAACCAAATTCCTGATGCTGAAAATCCAGAATTATTCACTGGATTAAAATTAACTGCCCCCAAGCAAACTGCTGCTGGAATCACTGCTGTAATTAGCAGTGCAAAACATGTTTTTGGCGAAATGGGAATAGCTAGAGGCATAAAAGCATTGAACAATCTAAATCAAAAAGGAGGTATAGATTGTCCTGGTTGTGCATGGCCCGACCCTGATGATGAGCGCAGTGGCATAGCAGAATATTGCGAAAATGGCGCAAAGGCAATTGCTGAAGAAGCTACAACCAAAAGTTTAGACGCCTATTTTTTCAAACAAAATTCTGTTTACGAATTAAGCTTGTTAGATGATTATAGAATTGGGAAAAAAGGTAGAGTTGCGCAACCAATGTATTTGGCAAAAGATGCAACACATTATACACAAATTAGCTGGGAAGATGCTTTTGCAAAAATTGCCACTCATTTAAATGTACTAGCATCGCCAAATGAAGCAGTATTTTATACAAGTGGCAGAACAAGTAATGAAGCTGCTTTTTTATATCAATTATTTGTGCGCGAATATGGCACCAATAATTTACCAGACTGTAGCAATATGTGTCACGAAAGTAGTGGTGTTGCCTTAAGCGAAACCGTAGGTATTGGAAAAGGATCTGTAAAGCTAGAAGATTTTTATAATACAGAAGTAATTTTAATATTAGGGCAAAACCCTGGCACCAATCATCCGCGTATGTTGAGTGCATTAAAAAAAGCAAAAGAAACAGGAGCAACTATTATTAGTATTAACCCAATTGTAGAAACTGGCTTATTGAATTTTGCAAATCCGCAAGAAATAAAAGGTGCATTAGGCATAAAAAGTAAACTGACAGATATTTATTTGCAAGTAAAAATAAATGGAGATATGGCTTTGCTAAAAGCATTGATGTATTTAATGTTGGAAGCCGAAGAAAAAAGCAAAGGGAATGTTTTTGATTTAGATTTTATTAAAAATAGCACAGCAAATTTTGATGCATTTATTGCAAATATAAAAGCGCAAAATTTTGAAATGCTTGTAAAAGAAAGTGGTGTTCCATTGCAACAAATAATATCCGTTGCAAATATTCTAATAACTAAGAAAAAAATTATTGCATGCTGGGCAATGGGTTTAACCCAACACAAAAATGCTGTAGAAACTATACAAGATGTTGTAAATATTTTATTGCTAAAAGGAAGTATTGGTAAGCCTGGTGCGGGAACCTGCCCTGTAAGAGGTCATAGCAATGTGCAAGGCGATAGAACCATGGGCATTTATGAAAAACCTTCAACACAATTTTTGGAGAACATAAAAAGAGTTTTTGATTTTACTCCACCACAAGAACACGGATTGGATGTAGTAGAATGTATACAGGCTATGCATAACAAAACTGCAAAAGTATTTATTGCTATGGGTGGTAATTTTTTAAGTGCTACACCAGATACAGAATTTACTGCACAGGCTTTGCGTAATTGTGCTCTTACAGTTCATGTTTCTACTAAACTAAATCGCAGTCATTTAATTACAGGTGAAGAAGCGTTAATTTTGCCTTGCTTGGCGCGCACAGATATAGAAGAAATAAATGGAGAGCGACAATTTATAAGTGTAGAAAATAGTATGGGTGTAGTAAGTATGAGCAAAGGAACACTAAAGCCAATCAGTAATAATTTAATGAGTGAAGCTGCAATTGTTTGCCATTTGGCAAAAGCTACTTTGCAAAATAAAAGCAAAGTAAATTGGGATTTGTATTTGCAACACAATGATAATATTAGAGAAGATATTGAAAAAATAATTTCAGGCTTTGATGCTTATAATATTAGAGTTCGCAAACCTGAAGGATTTTATTTGCCTAATGGAGCTAGAATAAATGAATATAAAACTAAAAGTGGCAAAGCAAATTTTACTGTCAGTCATGTGTCATCAATCCCTTTACAGCCGCATGAATACTTAATGATGACCATTAGAAGTCATGATCAGTTTAACACCACTATTTATGGGCTTGATGATAGATACAGAGGCATTTACAACGAAAGGCGTGTAATATTGATGAATAAAAAGGATATGGAAAACGCTGGCTTGCAGCAAAAGCAAATTGTAGATATATATAATTATCACAATGGTGTAAAAAGAGTAGCGCACCAATTTATTGTAATTGAATTTAATATTCCAGAGCAATGTGTAGCCACTTATTTTCCGGAAACAAATGTGCTGGTGCCAATAAATAGTACTGCAGATAAAAGTAATACGCCAACTAGCAAAAGCGTTGTTGTAGAAATTAAAAAAGTAAAATAAATTTGTCTAAATGTAAAATATACTTTACATTTGAATAAATTTCAATACAATGATGCAATCGATTTTATTACCCAATAGATATAAAGTAATTGGATGGATTTTGCTAATACCATCTTTTCTCCTTGGTTTATATTTATTACTTTTTGGATTTGAACCTAATTGGGCTAAAGCTAAAGTGCTATCTATTTTTCCAAATAATTTAATGGGAGAAAAAGGATTTTTTAAAATGCAAGAAATAAACATTACACAAACATTAATTGGTGTACTATTTATTATTGGCGGCTTGTTAATTATGTTTTCAAAAGAAAAAATAGAAGATGAATATATTACAAAAATTCGCTTAACATCATTGTTGTGGGCAGTTTTAATTAATTACAGTTTGCTTATTGTAGCTTTTGTATTTGTTTATAATCTTGCATTTATTAGTGTTATGATATTCAATATGTTCACCATATTAATTATCTTCATTATTCGCTTTCATTTTTTATTGTATAAAAATTCTAAAAATTTAGTAAGTGAAAAATAGAATAAAAATAGAAAGAGCAATTTTAAATATCACGCAAGACGAATTAGCAAAAAGAATTTCCGTAAGTAGGCAAACTATTAATGCTATGGAATTAAATAAATATGTTCCTTCTACTTTATTAGCATTGAAAATTGCAAAGATTTTTAATACAACTGTAGAAGCAATTTTTTTATTAGAGGAAAATGATTGATTCAAATTATTCTCCTTAAAAACGCCTATTTCTGCATGTTTCCATAACTAGACTAATTTTCTTACCTTTGCCAGCATTTTTATACGCAGCACTATGTTAGATAAATTAGAACCGATACATGCCCGATTTGAGCAGCTAGGGGTGTCACTTACCAATCCAGAGGTAGTGGCAAACCAAAAGTTGTTTAGCCAAACTAGTAAAGAATACCGCAAACTAGAGCCAATCATCAATGCTAGTAAGGAATATAAGCAAACGCTAGAAGGTATAGAATTTGGCAAAGAAGTATTAAATGCCGAAAGCGACGAAGATTTGCGTAGCATGGCAAAGGAAGAATTAACGCAACTGGAAGAAAAAAAATTAGAGCTAGAAGAAAAAATTCGATTACTGCTAATACCAAAAGATCCATTAGATGATAAAAATGTAGTATTGGAATTACGAGCAGGCACTGGTGGAGATGAAGCTAGTTTATTTTGTGGCGATTTATTGCGCATGTACACGCGCTATTGTGAAACCAAAGGTTGGAAAGTAGCAGTAGCCGATGAAAACGAAGGTACAGCAGGTGGCTACAAAGAAGTAATTTTAGAAATAACTGGAGATGATGTATATGGCACATTAAAATACGAAAGTGGTGTACACCGTGTGCAACGTGTTCCAGCTACAGAAGGTAGTGGCAGAGTACATACCTCTGCGGCTACAGTTGTAGTAATGCCAGAGATAGAGGATGTAGAATTTGAATTGAAAGATAGCGATGTAAAAATGGAAACATCGCGTAGTGGTGGTGCTGGTGGGCAGAATGTAAACAAGGTAGAAACCAAAGTACAATTAACGCATATCAAAACTGGCTTGGTGGTAATATGCCAAACGCAAAGAACACAGTTAGGTAATAGAGAGCAAGCAATGCAAATGATGCGTACAAAATTGTACGACGAGGAAGTGCGCAAGCAAGAAGAAATGGTAAGCAAGAACAGGAAAACATTGGTAAGTACTGGTGATAGAAGTGCTAAAATTAGAACCTACAACTGGCCACAGGGACGCATTACAGATCATCGCATTAATAAAACAATTTACAATTTGGATGCTTTTGTAAATGGTGATATTCAAGATATGTTAGACAGTTTACAATTTGCAGAAAATGCAGAAAAAATGAAAGCTGGAGAAACGATTTAAAGAATTAGAAAAAAGTAAAAGAAAGCTGGAGCAATAAATTGTTTCGGCTTTGTTGATAGTGTATTATTAATAGATAACTATTTCCTCACTACAGCACCAACTCCTTTTTCTAAGCTAGCAATTATTTTATTTACATCTGCTTCTATTTCTTCGTCTGTTAATGTTTTTTCAGCATCACTTAGTGTAAGGCTTATTGCATAACTCTTTTTATCAGTACCAAGTTTTTCGCTTTCAAATACATCAAACACATTGTGCGCTTGTAGCAATTGTGCATTGGCTTGCGTAATGCATTTTTGCAAATCCTGATAAGCAATGTTTTTGTCTATCACCAAAGCTAAATCGCGGCGCACACTCGGAAATTTAGGAATGCCTTTAAAAATAATTTTTTGTGTTTTTACTTCTGCTACAATTTTTGCCCAGTCCAATACTATATGATATACATCCTGCTTTAAATCAAATTTCTTTAATTTATCTGCAGGCACTTGCAGTATGCTACCAAAAGATTTTTTCTTTTTACCAATCACCAGACCATTTTCTGTACTTTCTATATTTACATAAATGCCAAGGCTATGCAATACACTTTGCGCAATACCTTTTGCAGTATAAATATCTACTAGTTTTTGTTTGGCTTGCCAATGCTCTGCGCTAGCATATCCACTGCAATAAATACTTAGTTGTTCATCTTCAAAAAACTTTCCATTGGCTTGTTTGTAAATTTTTCCAAATTCAAAAAATGCAATATCTGTATTCTTACGATTTACATTATGGCTAATAGCTGTAAGGCCTGTTTCTAGCATGCTTGGTCGCATTACATCTAGCTCGGCACTTAAGTTATTTAACATTCTCACAAGGCTTTCATCATCTGCAGTGTAGTAAGCGCTATTGGTAATGCTATTGGTAAACAATTCGTAATAACCTTTAGCTACAAGCGTTTGCGCTACTTTATCTTTGCATTGTTGGCTAGTGGTGTCTTGTGTATTACCTAGCGAAAAAGATATCTTACCAGTAAATGGCACATTATCTAAACCATCTATGCGCATAATTTCTTCTACAATATCTGCAGGCAATGTAATGTCTGGTTTTGCATATGGCACAGTTAGCGTTAATGCGCTATCCGTTTCTTGCTGTATGCCAAAACACAAATGCAATAAAATATTTTTTATTTTTTCATTGCTATAATTTGCGCCACTCAATCTGTTGATATACTCATAAGTAATTTCTATGGTTTGCATTGGCAATGGTGTAGGATACACATCTGTAATTGCAGATGCAATAGTACCACTAGCTATTTCGCAAATCAATTTTGCAGCGCGTTGCAATGCATATATTGTTTGGCTGATATCTACACCTTTTTCAAAACGTATAGCAGCATCTGTGCGCAAGCTATGATGCATACTTGTTGTGCGAATATTATTTGGAGCAAACCAAGCACTCTCTAAAAAAATAGAAGTAGTGCTAGCACTAACGCCACTTTGCAATCCACCATACACACCTGCAATGCACATTGGCGCTGTAGCATTGCATATCATTACATCTGTAGCTTGTAGTTTTCTAGCTTTATCATCTAGACACAAAAATTCTGTTCCTTCTGCAAGGCATTGCACATTTATTTTATTGCCTTCTATTTTATCTGCATCAAATGCATGCAATGGTTGCCCACATTCGTGTAAAATATAATTGGTAATATCTACTACATTATTAATTGGTTTAGCACCTATTGCTTTTAACTTTTGTTGCAACCACCCTGGGCTTTCTGCTACTTGCACATTGCTAATGCAAATACCTGCATAGCGTTTGCATTTTTCTGTATCATGTATTGCTACCTCTATTTGCATAGCATTAGATGCTGGAATAGTTATAGTAGCATCAGGCACTACTTGCGTGTAAGGTTTATTATCTCTATTGCTCAAATAAGCGCACACATCTTTGGCTACACCCATGTGGCTCATGGCATCCATGCGGTTTGGCGTCAAGCCTATTTCTATTGTGTAATCTGCTTTTGGTATATTGTAATATTTGCTTACCAATTTACCAGCTACCCAATCATTATTTAATTCTACAATACCATCATGGCTAGTACCAAGGCCTATTTCATCTTCGCCACAAATCATTCCCATACTTTC
>Ga0304730_1002541_pt1 | contig 12946 bp, 24 predicted proteins | sample M_130628_MF_Meta_FD_190474 | JGI IMG/M metagenome (GOLD analysis project Ga0304730, IMG submission 190474) | Freshwater microbial communities from Lake Montjoie, Canada to study carbon cycling - M_130628_MF_MetaG (v2) (version 2) | ecosystem: Environmental > Aquatic > Freshwater > Lake | place...
TACTCACTATCGGACATAATTTAGTCTTTGACCTTACATCCGTTGCTAAGTATTACGGTGGTCGTGTACCTGTAGGCCCTTACTTTGACACGATGATTGCATCGTTTATCTCAGATAACCGCAATAAAAATAAGTGTGGTCTTGCTGACTGCCTTAAGCGTGAGTTTGGGTATGAAATGGAAAAAGGTGTAGGTAAAGAAGTTGAAGTATATGACTTTAACACCGTCGCTAAGTACGCATATTTAGATTCCAAGTACACTTTTCTTTTATGGAAGTCGCTAGTGCCTAAGCTAGAATCTGCTGACCTTAACCGAGTCTTTAGCCTAGAGATGGATGTATTGCGTGTTCTTTGTGATATGAAATTGACGGGTGCTGTAATTGATACTGAATCCCTAGAACAACTAAAGATTGATCTAGAGACTAAGGTAGACGAGGCACGCGCTAATATTTATAAAGCTGCTGGTCGTGAATTTAATATCAACTCTAACCAGGAAAAACAAGCATTGCTTTACGGTGCTAAAGAAGACGGTGGTCGCGGGCTAAAGGCTAAAATACTTACCACTAAAGGTAGTCAAAAAGACAAAGAAGGCTCAGACCTATCCCAATCAGATTATTCAGTGTCTGCTGAAGCACTAGAGCCATACAGAGATAAAGACCCATTAGTCACGGCTATGTTGGAGTACGCTGATTATAATAAGCTTCTTTCAACTTACGTTATCCCGTATCTAGGCGGTGAGATTGAACGCACAACTTCTGGAAAAACCCGTACAGAAACCAAGGAGACTTTGCTAATCAATGGCAGACTGCACGGTGATTTTGTACAGCACGGGGCTGAGACAGGTCGTTTCTCAAGTCGTAACCCTAACTTACAGAACGTTCCAGCACCGCATACCGCGCATGGTAAAGCTATTCGTAATCTGTTTACTGCTCCTCCGGGACATAAATTAGTTGTAGCTGACTATTCACAGATTGAGCCACGAGTCATTGCGTCATTCTCAGAAGACCCAATTATGATGGACAACTATCTAGAGGGTAGGGATATCTATACCACCATCGGTGACACCATGGGCGTAGACCGTAAGGCTGGTAAAGTTCTCGTGCTTGCTATGGCATATGGAGTAGGCCCAGATAAGATTGCCGCATCTATTGGTTGTACTAAGACTGAGGCAAAAGATTTGCTTGACCGATTTGCTAAGGAATTCCCTGCAATTTCTGCGTACCGTTCTAAGGTAATCTCAGCTACGCGTGCAGGTAAGCCAGTTGCGCACATTAAAACCATAACCGGGCGTCGTCGTTATTTGCCTGAGATTATGTCAAGAGATAACGGACTTCGTGCAGGTGCCGAGCGTCAGGCATTTAATACAAAGATTCAAGGAAGTGCCGCGGACATTATTAAGATTGCCATGGTCCGTGCTTGGACAATGATTCCAAAAGAAGCTAGGATTATACTTACTGTTCACGATGAACTGGTGCTCACTACTCCAGCAGAACTGGCAGAAGAAACAGCAGAAAAGTTACGTGAAGCTATGGAGGATATACAAGTGCTAAAAGTACCACTAATTGCAGACATTAAGATTGTAGATAAATGGGGTGAAGCAAAATGACAAATTGGCCTATTGGACATGAAGATGATGACTTTGAACAAATAAGCAAAATACCAATTAGTACTTTATTTCGCTGGTTCTTGTACGATATCAGTAGTGATGACGCGCCTTTATATTCACACATCTTTGATTTAACCCCAGTTAGTGAAGAGGGCAACCTCAAAGAACAGGCAGATTCAAACGCTAGAGTAGAAAGCATAGAGCAAATAATCCCGTTATTGACTTTTTATGCAACTGCAACAGCTGAATTTGCTTTTAATCTGCATAAACTTAAAATGACTAAACTAGAAGGCATCACAGATGATATGATAAATGCTTCAGAAGAGCCATTTAAAGATTTTTATTATCATATGATTTTTGCAGGTCTATTAGGTTCTTTCTCAGCCATGAAAGAACTAGATATAATTAAATTAAACAGCACTCATACCAGCATCGAAGAAGGAGAACTATGAGTAATTGGTGGGCAGATAAACTAGGTACCCCTAGACAGCCACAGCAACCAAGGTTGCCAGAACAACAAGTCCCTGTAACTAACCCAGGCATAGCCCCACAATATCCAGGGTATACGCCTAATCAAGGATATCCTCCGGTTACCCAGCAGCCCCCATACAACCCAGAACTAGCCGGACATAAGCTTCCAGCCAGTGCCACATTACCTGACCGTTGTCCTAATTGCTCTAGTGGTAATTATGGAAAGATGGTGGGTATGCCTGAAGCTAAACCTAGATGCTATGATTGCGGCTATCCTCTTCAGCAATCTGGTTCAGGAACTCCTGGCATTCGTATTCCAACTAGTGGTACTGTAGAAGCCACCAAACAGGTAAGTACTGCAAATAATTTCAACCCTAATACTATTATCGACAGGATTGGCTAATGTCACTTCAAAAAGTTCTAGCGCAAATCAATAAAAAGTACGGCGAAAACACCGTTGTACTAGCATCAGAAGTAGCTGCACCAACTCGTTTCACATCAGGTTCACTTTCGCTAGATATGATTTTGGGTGGCGGATGGCCAACTAATCAATGGCACGAAATTATTGGTGAAGCCAGTAACGGTAAGACTGCGTTGGCACTTAAGACAATTGCAGCTAATCAAAAACGTGACCCTAACTTTACAACTATCTGGATTGCTGCTGAACAGTGGGTGCCAGAGTATGCAGAGATGTGTGGCGTAGACCCTACTCGTGTTCACGTATTTACTAGCAACGTCATGGAAACCGCCCTTACAGCCGTTCTAGAGTTTGTAGAAACCAAAGAAGTAGACTGTGTAGTTATTGACTCACTTCCAGCCCTTGTGCCTTCAGCAGAAGATGAAAAGGAAATGGACGAGTTTACCGTTGGCCGTGGCGCAATGCTTATGGGCAAGTTCTTCCGTAAGATGGAAAAAGCCGGCAAGCGTGACCTACTAGGTGGCGAACGCCCATTTATCGGTCTAATTATTAACCAGTTCCGTATGAAGATCGGCGTCATGTATGGTGACCCTCGCACAACCCCAGGCGGTGAGGCCAAGAACTACTTCTTCTTTACTCGCATAGATGTAAAACGTGACGAGTGGATTGAGGTCGGCACAGGCCAGGAAAAACGTAAGGTCGGTCAGATTATTAAGTTCCAGACTAGAAAAAACAAGTCAGCCCCTCCGGGACAGACTGCGTTTGTAGACTTCTACTTCGATGATGGTGCAGGCATTGATAAAGGCGAATATGACTTTGCCAAAGAGATTGTATCCTTAGCCATTATTAATAAGATTGTTACTCGTGCCGGAGCATATTACCGTTACTCAGAACGCCAGTGGCAGGGTGCTGACGCGCTTCTAAACTCAATTAGAGAAGAAGTAGACTTGCAGGAACAATTAACTAAAGACGTGATGGGTACTTTAAAGCTTGGCTAAATCCGAAGGACAAAAACAGTCACTAAAACACGAAAAACGCCTTGCCAAAGCCGTCGGAGGACAACGCAACGTTGCCTCTGGCGCTTTTTGGTTTCGCAAAGGTGATGTTCGGTCCCAAGACCTTTTAATTGAGCATAAATGGACCGGTAAGAAGTCTTTTACCCTTAAGTCAGATATCCTAGAGAAGATAACTACAGAAGCCCTCCTGGACAGCCGTACGCCCGTTTTAGGCATAAGTTTAAATGACATTAATTACGTAGTTATGGATGAAAATGATTTTTTAACTATGCGAGAATTTCTGCTACAATGTATAGAGGAGCACACGGAAGAGAAATAGCTCATTATTAGGAGATTACTTGTCTAACCCGTTTGTCAGTTTATTCACAGAACCCGAGTCTTGGGAGTACCAGGCTAAATGTGGTACTCGTGTTTATAAAGAAGAAACCAAAGAATATGTAAATGTCTACGACCCTGACCTTTGGTTTCCACCTAGAGATAAAGCTTTATATAAACCAATTGCCGATAAAGCTAAATCAATTTGTTTTGGCCGGGATGGTCGACCAGAGTGCCCAGTTAGACTGCAGTGCTTGATGGCAGCAGATAGGCGTGATGAAGTACACGGTATTATGGGCGGAATGAGCCACCGTGAAAGAAACGCTTTAAAACGTAAAGCTGAAAAACAAGGGACTACTTTAGAAGAACTTGCTAAAAAATCTAGTAGACATTCTTAAGAAAGTGTGTTATGTTTCTCATGGAGGAAATAAAACATGCCAGAGAAAAAACTAAAAAAAATACCGGCCGGTGCATTGAAGAACTTTGTAGACGCCGGTAAGGCAACAACCAGAGTAATTAGCAAAGTTGAACGTTTTGTATTATCACAGCCAATAGATAATTCCAGATCGTTTAATGGCCTGCATCCATCGGCTATGGTAAGCCAGTATTGGTGCCACAGGGCATCGTACTTTCATTTAAAAGGTAATCACCCCACACCAGAAGCTCGTCAGTTTAAACGCGAACTTATATTTGCTCAAGGACATGGCATTCACGCTACTTGGCAAAACTGGTTTCGTGACATGGGTAAGTTGTATGGTGTTTACGAGTGTAAGAGCTGCTTTATAAAAATTTGGGCGACTAGTCCAGAAGGCTGTGACGCTTGCAGTACACAAGGCACAATGCGCTATAAAGAAGTACCAGTAGAATACGACAAGTTAATGATTACCGGCCATTCAGACGGTTGGCTAAAAGGATTTGGCGATGACTTGATGTTGGAAATTAAGTCAGTCGGTGCGGGTACGTTTATGTGGTACGACAGGTCAAACTGGTTTGCCTCAGAACAAAACTTTGATGCGGCTTGGAAAAACCTTAAGTCACCATTTGAATCACACGTGGCCCAGGTTCAGTTGTACATGAAAGTACTAGAGTTGTCAGGCCGTGCAGACGTGCCACAGGAAGCTGTGTTACTGTATGAGGCAAAACCTACACAAGAGGTTAAAGAGTTTATTGTTCGCAAAGATGACTGGGCAATTCAACCAATTATTGACGGCGCACAACTTGTGGTAGACTCACTAGGTAAGAATGTCGCCCCAGACTGTAATGTCGGCGGAGCGCTAAAGTGCAAACAATGCGGAGGGTTCAATGAGTAAGACAACACTAATCACAAACGATACGAGCAAGTACATCCTAGATATGCTTGACGAACAAGGACTTACTGTAGACCGTGAAACGTCTATGCCACGTCCACAGCTTCCAGCTGATATCACAGAACTAGATGATGAAGACCTAATGCGTTTATATACACATTTGTCGGCATATAGTGAGTTCCTAGGTACCCAGTTAGCCTGCGCAGTCATTGATGAAAAAGATGCAGAGCGTAATAGAGATTACGCTGAGTCAGAGGCGATGTTACGTCACCAGACAAACAATGCAAAGACTACAGTAACTATTATCAAGGCTTTGGTTGATGGCGACCCTACATTGGGAGACGTGCGTCAAGAGGCTTTGGTAAAATATTCGTACCGCAAGATGCTAGAGACCATGGTTAATAATTACGAGCGCAGCACCGCGGTCTGTAGCCGTGAGCTGACCCGTAGAACATCTAGCGATAACTTTAAGACTAGAAGTCGGAAGTTTACTGCATAATGGCTAAAGATAAATTTTTTGGTCCTGGCCTAGAATTAGACGTAGGAAATGTTGCAATTGGTATAGACCAATCTTATTCCGGATTTGGAATAACCGTACTTGATGTAGATGACGTACTTAGCTATAAAACTATTGTATTTAAAGCAGAAGGATTGCACGTCGACCGTCTAGTTTGGATTCAAAAAAAACTTACAGAAATACTAGAATACTACTATCGTTATAATAAGCCTTTGTCAATTACCGTAGCTATGGAAGGCTATGCGTTTGGTACTACAATGGCTCACATGCTGGGTGAGTTAGGTGCCATAGTAAAATTAGTTTGCTATAACGAACTGGACGGATTTGAGGGCAAATACCCGTACATTATTCCGCCAACTACTTTAAAGAAGTACATTACTGGCAAAGGTACTGGAGTACAAAAAAATCAAATTCTGTTAAACGTGTATAAGAAATGGGGCGTAGAGTTTAATGACGACAACGCCGCAGACTCCTACGCTTTAGCTATGCTAGCCGCCGGTAAGGGCACCCTTGCCTATGAGTTAGAAATCCTACAAAAGATTAAGGGCCCGACTTTTAGGGAAAAACCGTAATGTTTATGGGGTTTGAAAATGCAAAAAAACGAACAGGATTTGCGGCTCGTATATTTGCCTATATTTTAGCTATGTATTCGTTAACAATAAAAAGACAAAATAAACAAATACATAATTTAAAAAGTCAACTTAAACCAATAGTTGACGAAAGAGAAAATATTGCTAAACTTTTAGAAGAAGGTATTTCACACCCTGCCACAGATTGTGATAACCTTTGTGAACTACACTTACAGGTTAGATTTATCAGGCACTTAAACACAGAGGATTAAAGATGTTAGAAATAATTGCAGCAGTAGTGTTATTTGTATCCCTTGCTATATTCGTTACTGTAGTACTAGCGGGAATAATGGCATTTCTTGGCGTTGTTAAAGGCGTAGATTTAGAGCACCTTGACGACGATGAGAAATAAAAATCTACAAGGAACAGATTTGACTGGTTGGTGTATAACCGGCCATCACGATAACTGCCCCAAGATAGTTAAGTTATCAATGGGCACAACGCAAGAAAAAGTGTGTGGATGTAAATGCCACGCAGAACAAGGAGAATAATATGAGTAATTACGACGGTACATTTAAATCATTTAATCAATTATCCGAAGCTGGTAGAGAGTTTATTCGTAATAGCGGACCAACTACTGAGCAGCTCCTGCAACAGCAGATCGAACAAGCGTTCGAACATGCACTAGCGGAAAAGTTTTCAGAGGCCGAAGACCTGTTAGTCAGGAAGCACAAAGATTACGGACCAAAGAATATCAGCGAAAGCCCAGGCGGCCCATTGAACGGTCTACGTGTACGTATGCACGACAAGCTAGCCAGAATCAACCATTTGTACGACACCGGTGCTACGCCTGAAAATGAAAGCCTACGAGACAGCTTTATAGACATGGCTAATTATTCAATTATTGCCCTTATGATACTTGACGGCGATTGGGATAACCGTAAAGATGTCGTAGTTACACCAAAAAGAGAAAATTTGGATTGGACCTAAATTAAGCCTATTTTACCTTTATAGTAGAAGTACGGGAGTACTAACTATAAAAGGTATATTATGTCTGAATCACAAGATGAAAACGTATTGCGCGTAAGCGCATCCAGTAACCCCCAGTCTGTTGCATCTGCTATTGCGCACGCTATTTATGAAAAAGGCACTTGTAAAATTCGTGCCGTAGGCGCAGGACCAGTTAACCAAGCCGTAAAAGCAATTGCAATTGCCAGTGGATACACTGCTCCAAGAGGAATAAGCCTAGTATGTATACCAGGTTTCCAGTCCGTAGAGATTAACGGTGAAAGCATTAGCGCAATTGTATTTAAAGTAAATTCAGTTAATTAAGCATATTTAGCTAATTCACTGTATCGTTATAGTATCAACCATCTTAGGCCAAAGAGGTAAAAATCATGGAACAACCAAATAGCAAATTCCCAACTATGGGCACTAGTGCAGCCAGCAACGTAAAGAATGCGTCTGGCAAGCCACTTACTGGTAAACTAGTAAAAAAGAAGAACACCGCATCTGGCGATTTGTCCGGTACAAAAGCTGACCGCCCACAGAAGCAGGTAACTTCAGCCCGTACTTATGGCATTACCACAAAGATGCCTTCTTACGTAGACCCACAGATCGGTCCTACACAGGGTAACGGCCGTTTGTTTAAGGCAGCTACTAACCGTACTCTACCTAACTTTACAGACGGTATGTCTAATTACAATTAACCCCGACAAGGTATAGAAAAAGCCCCCAGCAATGGGGGCTTTTTTATTGTCCTTGACAAATCAAAAATTATCAACGATAATCAACGTATGTCACGCTGATGTGTGATAATAATATATAGAAGACCGGGAGAGGTTTTATGTTAATAGATGAATTAAAGATATTGGCTGCTAAATCAGATGCAATAGGTTGCATAGTAAACATCTGGGTTCAAGAACAAGATAAAGATTTCCAAGAAGTATTTGCTTCCCTTCAGGGAAAACCTAATCTAAATATGTCAGAGGCCCTAAAGCTAATTAAAAAGTATCATCCAGATATCCCATTTAAGCAAACGTCATTTAACTACCACATGCGAGGAGTATGCACTTGTCCGACAGCTTAGCCAAAGAGTTAGCAAAACTTTTAAGAGAAGACCCGCTAAAAGAATTTCCAATTATGCAAGCCCAAAAGATGACAATTAAGCCATCTACTATTATCAAGCCTAAAAAAGGCAAGAACGAATGGAAGCTAGCTGCTTTGCTGCCAGATACCCAAATTGGATATCGCGTGTATGAGGATGGCACAGTAATCGAATTCCATTCAGAAAAAGCAATTGATATTGCCTTACAAATCCTAAACTACGCACACCAGCAGTTTGGCGTGGATACTGTGGTAAACCTAGGCGATACCCTAGACCTACCAGCCCAGAGCCGTCACCATCAGGAAATTGCGTTCCAAAACTCGACTAACCTAGCCATTCAGCGTGGGTATGAGTATCTAGCCGCACAGCGCGCAACCGTACCGGATGCGGAAATCGTATTCCTAGAGGGAAACCACGATTGCCGTATCTATAAGTACCTAGCGGAGAACGCACCGGCAGTATCAAATATGCGTCAGGCAGGGACTACCCCAAGTGATTGGCCAGTAAACAGCCTGCCGCACCTATTGCGCATGGACGAGCTAAACATCAAGTATGCCAGCGGGTACCCAGCGGGCGAGTACTGGTTGAACGAGAACCTTCGTTGCATCCACGGTGACAGAGTGAACTCAGCCGGTAGCACAGCCATGAAGTATATTAATTCAAATCACCATGTTTCCGTAATTTATGGGCATATTCACCGAATTGAAATGCTGTACCACACAAACCACACAAGCACCGGTCCAGGTAGAAACGCTGCGTTTAGCCCTGGATGTTTATGTCGTGTAGATGGCTCGGTTCCTAGCGTTAAGGGCGGAATTACCCCTAATGAGAAACCAGTCAAGTACTGGGAAAACTGGCAACAGGGTGTTGGATTTGCTTGGTATAAAGACACAGGCGAATTTACCCTACTATCAGTGCCAATCCTAGATGACTGGGCAGTATTTATGGGACAAGAGTTTAGAACTAATTTAGCTTAATTAGTGTATAAACTTGTCATATGGCAAGTGCACACCAAAATACCCAAAGCTTAGGTGCTGGTGGTTTATACGGAACCTACACTAATTATGGTGGAGGCGGCGTTGCTGTTGCTCGTTCAGAACTTGATTACCTACGCATGGGTGTGGGTCGCGAACCGTCTGCGGAATACCCGGATGGTTATTTAGGTACAATCAGAACTCGCCGCGATGATCGTGGACGCCCTAATAGCGTATCTGAGCAGGTCTTAGACGGCCTAAAAGTACGCCAAACGCAACGTGGTTATCAGCGCGGCGTTCATCGCGGCGAGCGTATTGACCCAGGGGACTATTACCTAGCTCCAGAATTTGCGGTAGATAGAGGCATCAAACGTCAAATGGCCGCTGCCCGCAGAGGCGTTCCAGTGCCAAGATTTACCCCAGCCTTCTCGCTAGCCCCAGCTCCTCACTTAGTAAATGACGGTAAAGCGAATACACGTTCTAGTAGTCCACTAGAAATGAATAATAACCGCAAGTCACAACTTCGCGGCTTGAGCCCACAATGGAGTTAACATGGGAAAAATAGTCAATGCCATTGCATGGGGAGCAGAAAAAGCGACTTCTGGAGATAAAACAGTTGATTTTTTTCCAACCGAGTCGCGTAAAAAATCCTTTGCAAATGGCACAGATCAACCATCCGCAATTGACGACGCCATTGAGGCGCATGACGCAGAGGTAGAACGCAAGCAAAAAATTGGTGAAAGACGGGCTAAGTTTATTGATTCGGTAGATAACAACTTAGCTGTAGGCACAAGTATAGCCGAAAAAATAGACTACAAAACCCGTAGCGCACTTAAAGAGAAAAATGGAGTTTACTAAATTATGGCATTTTTAGCCCCACTAATACCTATTCTTGCAGGAGCAGGAGAAGCAGCCGCTGGAGCAGCTGTTGCAGGAGAAGCCGCAGCAGGAGCTGCAGCCGTTGGAGAAGCTGCAGCAGGAGCTGCAGCCGTTGGAGAAGCAGCCGCAGGCGCAAGTCGTTTCGGGCAATTTACCCAAGCAGTAAAGAGTGCGTATAATTCCCCTGTTGGCACAACAGCCAGAGCTGGGCACACGCTTAGTGGCGGGAATGAAAATAAAGACCAGTCAACAACTCAAGCATATACCTTAGACCAAGCAAACGCCGCAGCCAATAGACAAGGCGAGTTTACATCAGGTGCAACGCAGAGCGATACAGGTATGGGTAGAGGAGAATACTAATGCCTAATACCCCAGATGGTAAATATGGATATAGAGCGTGGGATAAGGCTGTAGGCGTACCAAAAGAAGCCGCAATGCCTCCACAAGAATATTTAGGCCCTTTTGCCAGTAATAATGAACGTATGCTTAGTCAGGCCCTTAAAGTAGGTAACTTAACAGCAGCTGAAATACAGGATTTTGTACGCCCACCTTTGCCACAAATAAACCTTTTTCCTAATAAATTTGGGTATGAGACTTCGGAATATGGCATTAAAGATATAGTAGAACTATCTGGCCGCGTTCAACAGCGCACAGATTTTTCACAACAGGCGACCACAACCGAATCAACCAGCAGAAACGCGTTAGGAAATACATAATGGACCTTAGTTCCGTAGACCCAACCGGCGATGGAACAGCCGAGGTTGCCCCATATCCAGCGGGAATTCGCGTGTATAATGGTGATAAGCCTTGTACATCATGCGGTTATATCTTGAACCCTGTTCAAGCGTTAAACTCAGATATTTGCCCTGGATGCTCAAGACGTAAAGCGGCAAAACAACTCGCCAATAAGATGGCGTAAGGAGATACCATGGCAGAAAAAAAACCTGTTAAAGCAACTAGTCACACTCACAAGTTAGTTCCTATGAAAGACCTTGCGGCAAAAAGAACCGCTGCAGCTAAAAAAGCAGGTAAAACTTACATGGCATCTTATCAGTCAGGTGCTCAAGGATGCTCCGTTTCTGGATGCAATTACACTAAAGCCCCTAAGTCAACGAAGTAAAAGGATAAACAACCATGGCAGTAAACGAATCCCGTTCATTAAACCAAAGCCTAGAGAACGGCGCAACTGACGGTAAGTACCGTAAGCGTCGCCCAAATACTGAAGTTGCACCTGGACAGGGCGACCAGACCGTAATTAAGAACCGTGCGGGACTACACCCATACATGAATTACGGTTTTATTAACAGCGAAGACCCAAATAAGGTAGTTCCAGGGAAGTAATCATGCCGACACCTAAGAAGCCAGGCAATAAATTAAGCGCGTCTGAACGAAAGCAAGTTACTAAAAGTAACAAAGCCGTCAGAAGAAGACGCGATATTACCGCAGGCGCTAAGCAGGGCGGTCTTCAGGCTGATACTCAGGGACTTCAAGCAGCAGAACGCGATTTAGATAAAATAAATTCTAGAACAGGCATGTCAGCTGCTGAACAAGCCGCTAAAGATGCCGAAGGTTCAGAATATCAACGCGTAAGCACCAGAGAAGAAGTAGCCACTGGACAACGCCGCGGACAACAGTTCAAAGGATATGGCGGTAGGGTATTTGCTCAAGCAGATGAACGAAATGCCCATAACAGACGTTTTATCAGGGATATGATGCAAGCGTCAACCCCAATTGCGCCTTCTATGCACAAAGACCTTGAAATGACACAGCGAGCATTTGAAACAACCAAAGACCCAGCCACAAGAGAATCCGCTAGAAAAAAAGTTGGTCGTATTTTACAGGCTGGTGCAATTGACCCAAGTAAGCTCCCTAATGGAACTGCGTGCCAAACTCCAAATTGCCCAAACAGCACAAAAGACGATGTTGTTTGTTCAACATGCTTAGGCGGCGAAAAAGGTAGCCGTACTGAAGGCATGAAAACTGCTGGAACTAAGATGCAAACTGCTGACGTAGCAGGTGCAAGTTACAGAGATAAACCAGCAGCTCCGTTTAGAGACCGTACAAAAACAAAAACTAGTAAGCCAGGAAAGGCGGCATAAAATGCCATTTGATTTTCACGACAAGCGTACAGGTAAAGTATCCCCAATAACTGAGGCTACCCTTTACAACAAGGACAAGGGCACTGCCCACACTTACGACTCACTTCACGCGCTAGTTAAGAGCCCTGAAGGTCAAGCAGGAATGAAGGCAGCTGGTAAGGGCATATTTGCTCGTAAAGTTGTTGCACCACTAACTGCTAGACTAGGCGATGCTGCTGCTAAGCTGGCAGATAGATTAGAGCCAAAAGCTGATAAGATTGCAAGAGCAAAAGCAGCAGAAAAAGCTAGAACCACTTACACCGATGTTTCTGGCCGTGAGCAAAAGTGGTCAGACTTTTAAAAATCATGTGATAGGCTAATCACCTATCTAATAGGAGCACTATATGTCGAATAAAGAAGAGCAAGAGCCGTATTTCCGTTTACTGGTCTGTAAAAACTGTCGTACCATTGACGAGCTACCTTCCGCCGAGGAAGACCCAGGCGACGTCCTTTTAAACATTACAGTAGAACGCCATGGCGAACTACATTACGGCCGTCTATGGAACGTGCCTAAAGCCGTTTGGATGACCCCAGCCCTTAAAGAAGATGTTGTTAAGCAACTATCAGGGGGCGAAGGCGAAGGTCTAGGACTGCCTTTCTACAATACTCGTATGCAGTTTGCAGAAGACGC
>Ga0304730_1002542_pt1 | contig 12941 bp, 10 predicted proteins | sample M_130628_MF_Meta_FD_190474 | JGI IMG/M metagenome (GOLD analysis project Ga0304730, IMG submission 190474) | Freshwater microbial communities from Lake Montjoie, Canada to study carbon cycling - M_130628_MF_MetaG (v2) (version 2) | ecosystem: Environmental > Aquatic > Freshwater > Lake | place...
ACAGTGGGAATCGCAGTTTCATTTGGCATCGGATACTTATCTAGCTCGCTTTTTGCACGATATTTGCTCAGCAAGCGAATTGGGATCATGACTTTAAAACGAGAATTAATCTCGGTCCTAGTTATTTCAGCAGTTGCATTTGCACCGTGCTTATTTGTTTATGGGTTTCTTGAAAACCTGCTTAATGCAGGGGAACCAAATCTAATTACTTCGCTGCTGGCTTTGATTGTCTCTGGAGCGATCGCACTGCCGATATACGCCGGTCTGGGATATCGACTAAAAGTGAGTTCAATCATCTTTGCGGTAGATTCAATAAAGAAGAGACTCATTAAGCGCTAAGAGTTTTCAAGCTTGCAGGACGAATTTTTCGGACTTCTCAGCCATAATTGCGTTGTGAGCATTACTTCTACCGTGTCAATGACTAAGAATTCTAACCCTGCGTTAGTTCTGGTCCATGGTTTAGGTTCTGCTGGAACCACTTGGAAAAGCTTGATTCCTGAATTAGAAAAAGATTTCACGGTTTATTCCATTGATCTACCAGGCCATGGCGAAGCGGCCTTAGATATTTATGAAAAATATGATCCACGTTCACTCGGGGAAATGATTTTGCGCCATATGCAAGAAGTTCATAATGTGCTCAAGATGCACGTGGCTGGAAACTCTCTTGGTGGTTGGATCTCACTCGAGATGGCGGCCCTTAGACCAACAAACGTCGCAAGTGTTACAGCGCTAGCACCAGCAGGGTTATGGCACGAAGCGCCAACTATGAAAATTCCACCAAGTATTGATTCACGAATCTTGGCCAAGATTTCACAATTCTTTATACCGATTGCATTTCGCCTGCCGCCCTTAAAAGCGTTGGGATATCGCAAGATCACTCACTTATGGCGTGAACTTAGTTACGAATCCTGTCGTGATTCAGTGATTGCGATGGCTCGTTCTAAAGGATACAAACCTTTGTGGCTAGGCATCAGAGGTCGAAAATTTGATTCAACTGTCGACCCGGCAGTCGATATCTCAATCGTCTTTGGCGATAATGATTTAACTCTGCCTGAGGAATTGGCTCAGGAAAAGTCATTATTGCCTAAGCATGCAAAATGGATTCGGGTACCAAATTGCGCTCATGTGATTATGTGGAACCACCGCGCAATCACAATAAAGCTCATCAAAGAAACCGCTGGAGTATAAAAATGCAGATGCAATTGATTCGCAATTGTGAATTACTTGTGTGTTGTACTGACAATTTGAATTAGTTATCATTTCGCTTGTGCAAAGCCAGGCAGATGATTTAACAAAGCGACGTTTCGTCGACTACTGCCGACTCGTAACTATGTGTTGCTAATTAACACCGCCAGATAGCTTTCTAGTTTTTCCAATAACTTTTGTTTATCAACTAAACCATTTCTAAACTAATCAAATTAGGAGAATCATGTTTAAGAAAGTCACGCTCATTTCGCTGGTTGCTGCTCTTTTTTCAACGGCAATCGTTCCATCAGCAACTGCGGTTTCTGAATCAAATCCAACTAAAACGCTAGTTTCAACAACCTGGCTTAAGGAAAATCTCTCAGATTCCAATCTTGTCCTTGTTCATGTTGGCGATAATGACAATTCGATTTATGCGCGTACGCATATTGAAGGTGCACAGTTCATTAACTGGAAAACAGAGCTCGCTAACTCATCTGAATCAAAGTTGAAAAATGGCGTGGTCACACGTGCAAACTTCGATAAGGTTTTAAAGCGTCTTGGCGTTACATCTAAATCAACTGTCGTGCTCTATGCCGAAGCAAAGTCAGGCCTTAAAGCAACATGGGGAGCCTGGGTGTTTAACCTTTATGGTGTTCCAGATGTTCGTATTCTCGATGGCGGACTTTTAAAGTGGACTTCAACCGGTGGCGCAACAACTTTCGCGGCAACTGCGGCTAAGCCAATCGGAACTTTAAGCGCAACCGCTGCATCGCCAAAACTTAGAGCCAAGATTGAGGAAGTCATTAGTAATGCAAAACGCGCATCGAATCTTCGAGCCGTAATCGTTGATACTCGAGACACCGCCAGCTACGAAGGTAAGGCTGCTGGAACTGGTCTTGGTACGGCTGCGAAGTCAGGACATATTGCAACCGCAAAGACCGTTCCAACTGCGAGCATCCTTAACGCAGATGGCACATTCAAGTCAGCCACAGAAATTAGGGCGGCATATGCAGCAGTCGGAGTTACCAAAGACACCAAGGTGATTCTTTATTGCGGAACTGGGCTTCTTGCATCAGCTTCTTGGTTTGCGCTTACTCAAATTCTAGGAAATAACAATGTTAAGAACTATGACGGTTCTTGGTTTGAGTTCGCAGCAACAGCGCCAGAGGCAGTTATCGAAACTCCTTCTAGTAAGTGAGTTCAGTAGAAACTAAGTACGAATGGAGTCGTAAAGACTCCATTCGTACCTCTATTGCAGGCGTGATCATTGTTGCCCTAATTGTTTTATCTCAGATTCTTGAGAAGAGCGCAACATATGGATCTAAATCTGCAACTTCACTTTTAATTGGCGTTGCACTCGGTATCGCATTTGAACGTGGCCGATTCTGTATTTTTTGTATCTTTCGCGATTCACTAAACGAAAGAAAGAACTATGGCCTAATCGCCATATTTACTTCACTCGCAGTTGGCGCAATTGGCTACACCGTAATTTTTGGAATCTTCTTACCAGTACCTGGTAAAGATCAACTTCCACCATCTGCACATATCGGTCCAGTAAGTTTGGCCATTGTTGTAGGTGGATTTACATTCGGTATTGGAATGGCACTAGCAGGTGCCTGTATTTCAGGTCAGTTCTTCCGACTAACACAGGGCTATTTGCGCGCTATTCCAGGTTTAATTGGCGTAATCATCGGTTTCATTCTTTCTTTCAATTCCTGGAACTTTATCTATCGCAATTTCATTGAAGGTGCCCCTAAGTTATGGCTACCCCACTACCTCGGCTATGCGGGCTCATTAGCTCTAACTCTAGGTCTCATAGGTGTTGCTCTTTATTTCTTGATCACTCGTAGTAATCCAGCAGAACGTGAAGTTCATGGAACTGGTGAGATTGAATGGGCGCAAATTCGAAATTCACTAATTAAAAAGCGTTGGAATCCATTTATTACAGGAACCATCGTGGGATTAGTTGGTATAGCTGCTTACCTGCGCATTGAACCTCTCGGAACAACTCGTCAACTCAATACAATTGCGCAGTCAATTGGCACGAAGTATGAGCTCTACCCACAGTTAGTTGGTCTAGAGGGATTATCAGGTTGTATCGGCGCAGCAGTTGAGACAATTACAAATAATGGTTGGCTAGTTATTGGCTTCTTCTTCGCAGCACTGGCCGCGTCAATCTCGGGCAATCGTTTTAAACCACAGATTCCAACGCTCAAAGCAACTGGTTCATCGGTGGTCGGTGGAATCCTGCTCGGTTGGGGTTCATTTACCAGTCTCGGCTGCACGATTGGGAACCTGCTTTCAGGCAGTCAAGCATTTGCGATCTCTGGTTGGACTTTCTTCCTATTTTCATTCCTTGGTGCTTGGCTTGGCATTAAATTAAAACTAGACAAGATTGAGTAGGAAGATATGAATAAAAAACGCTCCCGAGTATCGCGATTATCAACTCTTTTCATAATGGCAGGCTTGCTCCTATCACCTGTCGCACCTGTTAATGCAGCGACCCAAACCTCATTTACCAACAACAAAGCGAAGCTAACGTTTACTGCCAAAACTGTGGATGGTAAGAACTTTTCTTCGAAAGTACTGGTTAATAAGAAGCCAACCGTGATCTGGTTCTGGGCGCCATGGTGTGCGATATGTATGAACGAATCTGCCTACATAGTTGCTGCTGCCGAGAAATACAAAGGTAAAGTAAATTTTGTGGGAGTAGGCGCCCTTGGGTCGACCGAAGAGATGGTTGATTTCGTAAGCCATACTGAGACTTCAATTTTTCCTAACCTAAATGATGCCGAGGGAAAGCTTTGGAACCGCTTTGGGATCGTTATACAACCAACGATTCTCTTTGTAGACGCCACCGGAAAGATAACTTCCAAAGTCGGCCCAAGTGATGAAGAGTTCCTGGCTAAAAAGTTAGCAACTTTGACTAAAAAGAAATGAGTTCAGCTCAAGATTTATCGTTAGTTTTTGCAGCCGGAGTATTTGCAACCTTTAATCCATGTGGATTTGCCATGCTGCCGGCTTACATGACGATGCTGGTTAACTCTTCGACTAAGCAAGTGACCCCAACGCAATTAGCGTTAAGAGCGATCCAATTCGCATCCTTGATGTCCTTGGGTGTTATTTCAGTATTTGCCGTATTCGCTGCAGTGATTTTTCCAATTAGCACTTCGGTTCAAAAGTATCTACCAATTGTCACAATCACAATTGGAGTTCTGCTAATCGCACTTGGCGCGGCCACTTTGTTGGGCCGTGCGATATTTCTCAAGAAGTTATGGAGCCCTAATACCGCTCCTTCAACTAGATTAAAAAGTCTTTATCTCTATGGAGTTACCTTTGCTTTGGGTTCAGTTAGTTGCACAATCGGTCCACTATTAGCTGCCACAAGTAAGACGCTAAATCTTGGATTGATTGCAACGCTTCGGACTTATCTTTTCTACGCCCTAGGAATGTCAATCACAATTATGGTCATCGCTTTAATTGCTTTATTCTCTCAAGCCACACTCGGCAAAGTTAGAAATTCAATTCGCATTATTGAAATTATCTCTTCGGTATTTTTGATAGCTATCGGGTTTTATCTAATTATCTTTGGAATCTACGAGACTCAATACAGCGAAAACCTTGGCCCACTAGCCGATTTGATTACTTGGATTTTTCAGCTACAAGGAAAAGTAGTCAGCGCCGTAAATTCCTTACTCATGAGTCTTGGAGTCCTGTAAAGATAAGCTTTTCCCATAGACAAATGATCGGCTAATCGAAAGAATCCGCCTATGACATTTAGATCTCCTATCTTCGAACTCAGCCACACCTATGTTGACGATGCGGCCGCCCTTAGCCCAATGGATTGCACCTATTTAGGTAATGGGCTCAATCAAGACAAACTTGATGATTTCTCGATTGCTGGCGCCCAGAAATCTGCCGATCTTACGAAGGCAACCCTGGCCAAGCTGATGGCGCTAAAGCCGATAGATGAGATCGATCGCATTGCCCAGACTGTTATGAAAGAGCGCCTCGAGTCAGGTCTTGCTCTACATGAGAGCCAAGAATCATTTGTGCTCTGGAACGTGCTGACTTCACCACCATCTAATGTGCGCTCAATTTTCGAATTAATGCCGAAGGTAACTGATCAAGATTTCGACAACATTGCTAAGCGTTTAGCTGCAGTTGATGGCGCATTTAAGTCCTGGGCTGGCACCATCATGGAAGTTGCCAAGAACGGCAAGACAACTGCGCAACGACAAGTGCGCGGAGTTATCGAGCAACTAGAAAGTTATGCCAATGGTGGCTTTAGCGCGATGTGTAAGAACTTCGACGCTGATGGCAAGTATCCAACGATGCACGCCAATGCAAAGCTAGCTGAAAAAGCTGCCGCTGAAACTGCTGAATTCTTAAAGACTCAATACCTACCAATTGCTAACCCAAACGATGCAGTTGGCGCAGAACGCTACGCGGTTTGGGCACGCTACTTCACAGGTGCAAAGTTAGATCTACGCGCGACTTATGAGTGGGGTATGGCAGATCTCAAAGCGATCAACGCCCGCATGTGGGAGATTGCCGAACAAATTAAACCAGGCGCAAAAACACTTCGCGAAGTTGCCGATCACTTAGATCATGACTCTAAGTATGTAATCAAGGGCGAAGCTAATGTAATTAAGTACCTACAAGATTTCACCGATGCTGCAATGGTGCGCATGGATGGCGAATACTTTGAAATTGATGACCGCATCAAAATCTGCGAAGCCCGCTTAGCCCCTGAAGGCAGCGCATCTGCGCCTTATTACAACCCGCCATCAGAAGACTTATCTCGTCCCGGCACAACCTGGATTCCCATGTTGGGCAAAGATGAAGTCAGTAGCTGGCACTTAGTTTCGACTTGGTATCACGAAGCAGTGCCAGGCCATCACTTGCAGTGCGCAACTGTTGCAATCGAGAAAGATCGCCTCTCACGTTTTCAAATAAATTCAGCGTGGATTAGTGGTTATGGCGAAGGCTGGGCACTCTATGCCGAACGCTTTATGAATGAACTTGGCGCCTTTGATGAACCAGGTATCGAAATGGGCTATTTATCGGCTCAAGCTTTGCGCGCTGCCCGTATCGTGGTTGATATCGGAATGCACCTTGGCTACACCGATTTCGATGGCAATGTTTGGAACGCCGAATCATCGCGCAAACTACTAAACGAACAAGCGTTACTTGATGACGTCCATTCGCGCAGCGAAACTGATCGTTACTTAGGTTGGCCGGGCCAAGCTATTTCCTACAAGGTAGGCGAGCGCGTTTGGATGAAAGCACGCGAAGATGCAAAAGCGCGTCTAGGTGCTGAATTCTCACTAAAGAAATTCCACACTTATGCGCTAAAGATTGGCCCAATGGGTCTTGATCCATTTGCCGCAGAGCTTGCCAATTGGGATGGCAACTAAGAAGGGCAAGGAAATGAAATTTCTTATCTCGGTAATTGATGACCTCGCTAATTCGGGCACCCCTGCTGAAATGGTTGAGATCGATAAATTCAACGATGAACTCCGAGCTAACGGTCAATTTATATTTGCTTGGGGGTTACACGAACCTCAATCAGCCACCGTTATTGATAATCGAAATGGCGCAAACTTGAGCACCGGTAAGCCGCTATTTGATGCAGAAGAGAATCTCAGTGGGCTCTGGATTATTGAGGCTGCTGATGCCGAAACAGCGAGCAAGTTAGCTTTTGCAGCATCAAAAGCTTGTAACCGAAAAGTTGAGTTGCGCCCTTTTCACTAATTCGCTTATATAACTCCGACAGTTACGCAGCTAGGATTTCATACATGACTTCGAAGATACTTTTTATTGGTGACAGCATCACTCATGGCACAAACTGGCCATCAAAAATTGATTTTGCTGAAGTAGAGAACATTGCAGTTCCTGGATATTCAACCGATGACGTTCTCGAACAATTAGGCACAGTTGATCTCAACAGCTATCAAGTTGTTTCGCTGCTCATCGGCACCAATGACTTTGGAAATATCGAGTTAGACCGAACTGGTGAAGATGTCGGTAGGCGAGTCTGTGAGGTAATTGATCAGATAATCAAGAGATCAAGTGGGATGCAGATAGTGGTTAATTCGATTTTGCCTCGAGATCTGCGTTTTACTGAGCGGATTGAAATAGCGAATCGCCACATTTCTTCGTATTCGCACGACCGAATTACTTACCTAGATTGCTGGGGTGCGCTTGCGAATGAAAACTATCTGCGCCCAGAGTTCCTTCTGGAAGATGGCTTTGATGTGCACTTAAGTGAGAGCGGATATGAGGCCTGGGCAGCAATATTGCTACCAGTTTTAAAGCACTCGTTAATCTGACATTTCTAGAAGCCGGTGTACCTATCGATTACTACTCGTACGCAATTACTAAATTCGATTAATTAGCGGTGGGCTCGCTCATAAGAAATTGGGTCTAGCGCATCTAAATTAATCACATTCATGTTGTTGATAGCCATGATGTCGGCAATTTGGGCACGATGCTCAATCGAGTGATTAACTATTTGCGCAACGATTGTGGTGTTCTGGAAAGATACGGTTTTCCCGTAACGCACAAAGGTCAACATTTCTTCGGGTTGATCAATCCAGTTTAGAAATTCGGCATCGTTTTTAAGTGATTGGGCAGCAAGTGCTTTCATGCCTGCTGGGGTTATTGGGAAATCTTGGTCAGCCGGTGCTTCTTCCTTCTTTAACCGCGCTAGTAATCGTGGTTGCGCCACAACAATATGGTTAGCGATTGTGCCAACTTTCCATTCTGGGTCCCAGGCCGAAAACGAAAGGGCTTCTGCAGGTAGCTCACTTAGAGCTGTGAAGACAGAGTGGTTTGCCCAGGACATGTGCTTGAAAAGTTTTACTAGTGATTGATCGCTCATATTGTGATCTTAAGCCGCCAGTTGGTTCTGGTTCAAGGAAATTCCATTTCTATTCACTTAAATCTCATGTTTTGAGCGAAAAAAGGCTATAAATTGCACTTCTGCTGAACTCCTTTAGGATCCATATATATCGTTCACAGAATCGAAAGGTCATCTCATGTCTGATACAGCAAAGTGTCCAGTACCTCACGGCGCAAATACAACCGCCGAATCTGTAAATGAGGCTTGGTGGCCAAAGAGCCTTAGCCTAGATATTTTGCATCAGCATGACACCAAGACCAATCCACTTGGTGCTGACTTTGATTATTTAGAAGAGTTGAAGAAGTTAGATATCCCAGCTCTTAAGAAAGACATGCACGAGTTAATGACTAATAGTCAAAGTTGGTGGCCAGCTGACTGGGGTCACTACGGCGGATTAATGATTCGTTTATCTTGGCACGCAGCTGGTACTTATCGCGTTGCCGATGGTCGCGGTGGTGCTGGCTCAGGTAGCAATCGTTTTGCACCACTAAATTCTTGGCCAGATAATGCCAACTTAGATAAAGCACGTCGCTTACTTTGGCCAATTAAGAAAAAGTACGGCAACAAAGTTAGCTGGGCAGATTTACTAGTCCTTGTCGGCACGATTGCATATGAATCAATGGGTCTAAAGACATTTGGTTTTGCTTTCGGTCGCCCAGATATTTGGTATCCAGAGACCGATATTTATTGGGGTAATGAAAAAGAGTGGCTAGCTCCAAGTGATTCACGTTATGGCGATGTTAAAGATGCATCAACGATGGAAAATCCACTTGCTGCAGTTCAAATGGGTTTGATTTATGTAAACCCTGAAGGCGTCAATGGAAAGTCAGATCCGCTTAAGACTGCAGCGCACATTCGCGAAACTTTTGCGCGCATGGCAATGAATGATGAAGAAACTGTCGCCCTTACCGCTGGTGGTCACACTGTAGGTAAAGCACACGGAAACGGTTCTGCTAAAAACTTAGGACCAGAGCCAGAAGCAGCTGGGCTAGAAGAAGCCGGCCTCGGTTGGATGAACCACACCACCCGTGGCATTGGTCGCAACACTGTAACCAGCGGAATTGAAGGGGCTTGGACCACTAATCCAACTAAGTGGGATGGTGGCTATTTTGATCTGCTCTTCAAGTATGACTGGGAGCTAAAGAAGTCACCTGCTGGGGCAACTCAATGGGAACCAATTAACATTGATGAGGCAGATAAGCCAGTAGATGTTGAAGATCCTTCAATTAAGTACAACCCAATGATGACTGATGCCGATATGGCCATGAAAATGGATCCGGCTTATCGCGCAATTTCAGAGCGCTTCCAAAAAGATCAAGCCGCGTTCGATGATGCATTCGCTCGCGCGTGGTTTAAATTAACGCACCGTGACATGGGACCAAAGGTTCGTTACATCGGGCCTGATGTTCCAGCTGAAGATTTAATTTGGCAAGATCCTGTTCCAGCAGGTAATAAGAGCTACAACGTTGCCGATGTTAAGCAAGCGATTGCCGCTTCTGGTTTATCAGTAGCTGAACTTGTTACAACTGCTTGGGATAGCGCCCGCACATATCGTGGTTCTGATAAACGAGGCGGAGCTAATGGTTCTCGCATCCGTCTAGCGCCACAGAAAGATTGGGCAGGCAATGAGCCAGCCCGTTTAGCTCGAGTGCTTTCAGTGCTTGAACCAATCGCAGCGAAGAGCGGTGCATCTATTGCAGATGTAATTGTTCTAGCTGGCGGCGTCGGTGTTGAAATGGCTGCTAAAGCTGCCGGTCACGCACTAGAAGTTCCATTTACTCCTGGTCGTGGCGATGCAACTGATGCGCAAACTGACGCGGAATCATTTGCACCTCTTGAGCCAATTCACGATGGTTTTCGTAACTGGCAAGCAAACGACTATGTGGTTACACCTGAAGAACTACTACTTGATCGTGCTCAATTGATGGGGCTAACAGCCTCTGAAATGACCGTGCTTTTGGGTGGCATGCGCGTTCTTGGCACAAATCACGGTGGCACCAAGCATGGTGTTTTCACCGATCAGGTAGGCGCTCTAACCCCTGATTTCTTTGTGAATTTAACCGATATGAACTACGTCTGGGAGCTTGCGGGTGTGAATCTTTACAACATTCGCAATCGCGCAACCGGTGAAGTTAAATTCACTGCCACCCGCGCAGATTTAGTTTTTGGATCTAACTCGGTATTGCGTTCATACGCAGAGCTATATGCCCAAGATGATAATAAAGCTAAGTTCGCAAAGGATTTCGTTGCGGCTTGGGTCAAAGTTATGAATGCAGATCGCTTCGATATTTAACGAGTAATTAAGATGTCGCCAAATCTTCGAGAACTTCGAGGATATGGCGATATTTTTTGCCAGTTGCCTTTGACATGCCTATTTCACAAGTGCGGTTAGCCGAGATGTGAAAAGAATCTTCCCGCGCTTTGATTTCATTAGCTTGTTCTTGAGTTGCTGATGCCGTTAACTCCGGAAATGTCAGGCCACGATCGCCAGCAAATGCACAACAACCCCAATTTTCTGGAATGAATACTTCATCGGCAATTGCCTTGGCTAAGTTAGTTAGCGAACCATTGATGCCCATAGAAGTAGTTGAGCAAGTTGGGTGCAGGGCGACAGAGCGCACCTTTGTGATAGAAAGTTTTGACAGGATATTTTCTTCAACGTATTGAATTGAATCAATTACTCGTAAGTGTGGTTGGCTAGCTAGTAGTTCGGTTAAACCGCCAGAACAAGAAGAAGCATCAGTAACAATGGTTACTTGCTCGCCCTTAGTGACTTTAGCGAGAGCGGCAGTGACAGCTTTGCTCATGACTTCATATCCACTTGCGTAACCTTTAGATTTCCACGGGGTGCCACAGCAGAGCGAATCAATTCCAGCCGGTATAGAAATTCTTAAACCTGCGCGTTTAGATAGAGCCATAAAGGCACCTGCCGAGTCGCTGGTTCCAAATAAGGTGCCGGTACATGATGGGAAAAAGATCGCGTCAAAGTCATTAGTTGGCGCACCTTTGCGGATAGATCCGCCAGTTGGGTACTTATTAAGCCCAGGAATCAGATTTGCAATCTTTAGGGCTGTGCCAGCAGCAAGAGTAAACAGTGACCAATTCTGGGCGGCAAGTTTCCAGGCAGATTTAAAAATAGGTGAAGCACTCTGCGCCCGTAATTCGCTAACTAATGAACCCGTATTAATTGAAATCGGGCAAGTCGTTGCACACATGCCATCAACTGCACAGGTATCTGCGCCGTCGTAGGCAAATTCGCGCTCGATTTCTTTGGCCAACGAGGTATTGCCAGCAGCTTTAGCCAGCACTAATTCACGTTGTAAGACAATACGTTTACGTGGCGTGAGAGTTAGATCTTTACTTGGGCAGATCGGTTCGCAATATCCGCACTCAACACAATTATCGGCAACTTTTTGAATCTTAGGAAATACTTTGAGGTTCTCATGGTGAGTCTCAAGATTTTCGCTTAAGATAATTCCAGGATTTAGGATTCCAGCTGGATCAATTAAGCGCTTAAGCGCCCACATAACTTCATAAAGCTCATCACCATATTGGCGGCGCACAAATGGCGCCATCATGCGACCAGTGCCGTGTTCAGCTTTTAAGGTTCCACCGTGGGCTAGAACGAGTTCAACCATTTCTTCAGTGAATAACTTATAGCGCTGCATTTTGGCTGGGTTTTCGAACTCTTCATTAATCATAAAGTGAATATTTCCATCGCGAGCATGACCAAAGATCACGCTATCGGTGTATTCATGTTTTACGAGTAGCGCAATTAGCTCTTCGCAGGTTGATAAGAGCTCAGTAACTGGCACGGCGATATCTTCAAGTAGGGCAGTTGTCCCCGATGGACGATTGCCAGCAACTGCGGCATATAAACCTTTACGGATATGCCAGATTTGGTTACGAGTGGCGGCATCACTACTTAATTGAGCTGGCTGGCTTAATGGCAAAGTGCTAAACAAAGGCGTTACAGCGGCCACTTTGCGGCTCAGGTCTGCATCCGTTGCCTCTTGAAACTCAACTAATAGCGCTGCGTGATTAACCACTTTGATTGCCTTTAGCTCGGCAGTTGCTTCTGGGTCACGCTGAGCCACACGCAAACTTGTGGCATCCATTAGCTCAATGGCTGCAAAGCCAGCCTTAACAAGTTCGGGCAATGAGCCAGTGGCAGCGGCCAATGAATCAAAAATTAGTAGCCCGGTAGCCAAGTGCGAATATGCCGGCACCGTGTTAAAGGTGGCTTCGGCAACAAAAGCCAATGTGCCTTCACTGCCAACAACTAAGTGCTCAAGAATCTTTACTGGGGAATCAAAATCAAGGAAGGAATTAATGCCATAGCCCATGGTGTTCTTAATGCTAAATAATTTATGGATTAGCGCCACTGAATCTGGATTACTTCGCACACGATCGCGTAAAGCGATTAGGCCAGCATGAATACCGGGGGACTTTTGCTGCAGAATCTCATCAGCATCGCTTGCGCCAGTATCGATCACTAATCCGTTGGGTAGAACTAAAACAAGTGAAGCAATAGTGCGATAAGAATTCTGTTCAGTACCACAACACATACCACTGGAATTATTGGCAACAACGCCGCCAATTGTGCAGGCGACCTCACTTGCTGGGTCTGGGCCGAGTTTGCGTTTGAAGCGAGCTAGCGAAGTATTAACTGCTCGAACAGTTGCGCCAGGGCTAACTGAAACTTGCTCGCCTTGGTTATCTACTTTTATACCGCGGAAATTCTTTCGAGTATCAACTAGAAATCCGTCACTGGTTGCTTGCCCGCTAAGACTGGTGCCACCGGAACGAAAAGTAACCCCGATACCAAGTTCAGTTGCCAGTGCAAATA
>Ga0304730_1002544_pt1 | contig 12938 bp, 8 predicted proteins | sample M_130628_MF_Meta_FD_190474 | JGI IMG/M metagenome (GOLD analysis project Ga0304730, IMG submission 190474) | Freshwater microbial communities from Lake Montjoie, Canada to study carbon cycling - M_130628_MF_MetaG (v2) (version 2) | ecosystem: Environmental > Aquatic > Freshwater > Lake | place...
AAAGCTGCTTCTGCAGACATTATTGCTCTCTTGTCTCCTTCTGCTTCTCCAGTTCCCATCATAGCTTTGCCCATACCTTTCATTACCGTTTCGATATCAGCAAAATCTAAATTGATAAGACCTGGCTTAACAATTAAATCTGTTATTCCTCTAACGCCTTGCATTAAAACATTATCGGCCATTTTAAATGCTTGAGGAAAAGTAGTTTTCTCATTAGCAACTTTAAATAAATTTTGATTAGGAATTATAATACTAGTATCAACATATCTTTTTAATTCCTCTAAACCTCTTTCAGCTGCTTTTAATCTTCCTGGTCCTTCAAAAATAAAAGGTTTTGTTACCACTGCTACTGTTAATAAATTTAAATCTTTAGCTGCTCGAGCAATTACTGGCGCAGCGCCTGTTCCTGTTCCTCCGCCCATTCCAGCAGTAATAAAAACCATGTTGGCACCTTGCAAAAGATTTATTAATTCATTTAAGGATTCTTCAGCTGCCGCTTGTCCGATATCAGATTTTGCCCCAGCTCCAAGCCCTCTAGTTAAATTTGTTCCAAGTTGCATTTTGCATGATGCTTTATTATGTTTTAAAGCTTGTGCATCAGTATTTGCTGCAACGAATTCAACGCCCTGAACTCCACAATCAATCATGTTGTTAATAGCGTTACCGCCCGCTCCTCCAACTCCTAGAACAACTATTCTAGGTTTTAGTTCTCTTAATTCTGGTACATTTATTTTTATTGTCATTTGTTTCTCCCTTTATTGTTATTTATTAATATTCATTAAGACCATTTTAAATCTGATCTTAATGTCTTTGCTTTTTTTCTTGCTTCTTCTCTAAACTTTGAGAACTTTTGAGGTTCCCACATTTGAAATGTTTTTCCCTGCCCAACAAAGATAACTGTTTCTTTAATTCCAGAATGATCTAAAAGTTTTTTTGGAAGAACTACTCTTCCGTCAGAGTCAAAATTTAATTGAAAACTATCTGCAAGTATTGAAGTTGCAAATGTATCTCTATTTTCTTCAAATGGGCTAAGGCTGTCTATGCTGTCACTTAATTTTTCAATTCTACTTTGAGGACAAAATTCAATTGATGAATTTGTAAATGAAGGATAACAAACAACACTATTATATCCCAAGGATGACAAGTGAGATCTAAAGCTAGCTGGCACTGACACTCTGCCTTTCTTGTCTAATTTGTTTTCGAACGTTGATATAAACATTTGTTTTTTTTAAAAAAAAATTCCCACTAAATTTATTCATAAAATAGTTAATATTTATCATTTATGGGTTATCATGGGATAACATGGTATATAATAGTAAGTCAATGGAGAAACACTTTAAAAGTATAATTAATTTAATAATTTTGTTCTTATTTTGTTCTAATAAAAATTATTAAATATCACTTAAAATAATTAGATAAAAATTTAAGGAAGATTATTTAATTGCCAGTTAGTCTGTAAGCTGGGTTCTGTCATTGAAAACGGTAATTTATCTAGGTCTATTGTCGCCAATAGACTCGAGCAACCAACCCAAACAACTCACCCAAGATTAGGCTAGATTTAAATAAATTTAAATCACGTTGCTTCTATTTGGTCTTGCTCCCAGTGGGGTTTTCCATGCGGTTTTTGTTACCAAAAACCCGGTGTGCTCTTACCACACCTTTTCACCCTTGCCTTGATAAGGCGGTTTATTTTCTGTGGCACTATCCCTGAGGTCACCCTCGCCAGCTATTAGCTGGCACTGTTATCTTGTGGAGCCCAGACTTTCCTCTTTGAAAATATCAAAGCTACCATTCAACTAACTGGCACTTATAATTATATATTAGGCAAAATTAAAATTCAACTATTAAATGAATTTTTGTAAATTATTTAAAATCAAATAACATTCTTGATCAAAAATACCATTGATCAGCTGTTGCCTATATCTTCTTTGAAAAGCTTTTGTAAAATCTTTGTCTAATTGACCTGCTGTTAAAACCCTTGAATATCCTAGCTTTTTTATCATCTTTAACATATTTTTTTTGTTAATATTTATTAATTTTTTTAATCTAAAATTATTTATAAATTTTTCATCTAGAGAATGCCAAATCGCTAAATCATTTTTATAAAGTTTTTTCCATGGAAACTTTTCTCCAGGATCTGTTTTTCTGCTCGGGGCAATATCTGAATGGCCAATGATATTAGTATTTTGAATCTTAAATTTTTTTTTTAATATTTTTAAAATTTTAATAAGTTGTGTAATTTGTTTACTTGGAAAATCTTGGTAACCATATTGATGACCTTTGTTCTCAATTTCAATCCCAATAGAATTCTTATTTAAATTTTTGAAACTAAACCAATTTGATATACCTGCATGCCAAGCAATATTATTATCTTTAACTAATTGTAAAACTTTTCCAGTTCTGCCTATAACATAATGACTGCTTACCTCGTATTTTTTTGAGAGAAGCCTTTCTACTGCTGATTGCAAAGATCTCATCCCTGTATAATGGATAACAATTGACTGAATATTTCGTCTATTCTTAAAGGCTATATAATTGGGTGATTTTAAGTATTTAATTCTCATCATTAAACTCTAAAAATATACTAAAAAACATTAAATTTCTTGGGTGTTTTTAAATATGTAATTATAGAAAATATGTATATATAGACAACTTTAAGATTATGAAAAAAACATTTCTAATTATAGCTTTTTTAACAGTATTTAATTCAAAAACTATTTACGCTGCAGATCTTCCTGATTGCAATGAAAGTATCAATAGAGCTGTATTCAGTTTCAACATGACGGTTGATAAATATTTTTTTAAACCAATTGCTGAAGTTTACAATGTTCTGCCAGTAGAAATTAGAAGCGGAATAAATAATGCTTTATTGAATATAGATTCTACAATTTCTGTTCCAAACCAAATTTTACAAGGAAACTTTGGTGAAGCAGCAAAATCAGTTTCACGCTTTGTAATAAATTCCACGGTTGGAATACTTGGTTTATTTGATCCAGCAACAGCTCTTGGTATCGAAAAAACAAATAGAGAAGACTTTGGTCAGACTCTTGCGGTTTGGGGTTTTGATCACGGTTGTTATGCTGTAGTTCCGTTCCTTGGACCTTCAAGTCCTAGAGATGCCGTTGGAAGAATTATAGGAATTTATGGAGACTACTTCTACATGGTATCAGCTGGTGACAAAACAGCTTTTGGAGAAAATCTTGGCGACACAGTTTACTGGGCAACAAAAGGTACAGAAATAACTAATTTTAGAGCACAAAATATTAAAAGCTCAGAGAATTTAGAAAAAAATTCTTTAGATCTTTATTCTGCTTATAAAAGTTTATATCTACAAAGAAGAGAAAACTTAGTTAAAAACATTAAAAGATCAGAAAGTCAGTACGGAGCGAGCGACGAAGAGTGGAAAAAAATTAGATAATATTTCTAATTAAAAACAAATGATTACTTTCGTTAAAAAAATATTTTTTTATATAAGTGTTATTCTATTAATATCATCAAGTTCTAATTCAGCAGAAAACAATGCGGAGACTTTTGTTCTTAAATTAACTGACGATGCAAAAATTATATTTAACGACAAATCTCTTAATAAAGATTCTAGACTAAAAAAACTTAATGAACTTTCAGCAAAATATTTGGATTTGGAAGCGTTAGCTGGTTATACACTTGGTGACTATAGAGAGAAAGCCACAACTGCTGAGAAGGAAAGTTTTAATAAACTTTTTAGAGAATATTTTATAAAAAATATGTCTTCAAAATTAAATGATTTTTCAGATCAAGACCTTAAAATCATAGATTCAAAAAAAATTAATGAAAACAATATTATTGTAAGTACTAAAATCTTTTCAAAAAAAGACGCTCAAGAGATTGCTGTTGAATGGAGAATTTATATAAAAGATTCAAAACTTCTTGCGAGAGACCTAGTTGTTGAAGGATTAAGTTTGGCAAGAACACAAAAGGAAGAATTTGCTTCAATAATAGCAAACAAAGGTTTTGCTGGCGTAATTAGCGCTCTAGAGAATTTTAATAAATCAAATTAGATTAAATTGAATTGGTGGGCCCGCAGGGATTTGAACCCCGGACAACCCCGTTATGAGCGGGGGGCTCTAACCAGCTGAGCTACAGGCCCGTTTAAACGGATATAACATTAAAAATATAGTTTATTAACTAAATTCTAACTATCAAAGAAACTTTTTAATTGTCTAGATCTGCTAGGATGTTTTAATTTTCTTAAAGCTTTAGCTTCGATTTGTCTTATCCTTTCACGCGTAACTGAGAACTGTTGTCCAACTTCTTCTAAGGTGTGATCTGTATTCATTCCAATTCCAAAACGCATTCTTAAAACTCTTTCTTCTCTTGGTGTCAAAGTGGCTAAAATTTTTGTAGTTGTATTTCTAAGTCCGCTTTGAATTGCAGCATCTACCGGTATTAATGCATTCTTATCTTCTATAAAGTCTCCTAGATTACTATCTTCTTCATCTCCAACTGGCGTTTCAAGAGATACGGGTTCTTTAGCAATTTTTAATACTTTTCTAACTTTATCTAATGGCATAGCTAATTTTTTAGCTAATTCTTCTGGCGTAGGCTCTCTTCCAAATTCGCTAAGCATCTGTCTTGATGTTCTAACAATCTTATTAATTGTTTCGATCATGTGCACTGGAATTCTAATCGTTCTTGCCTGGTCAGCTATTGATCTTGTAATCGCCTGTCTAATCCACCAAGTTGCGTAAGTTGAAAATTTGTAACCTCTTCTATATTCAAATTTATCAACGGCCTTCATAAGACCAATGTTACCTTCTTGAATTAAATCCAAGAACTGCAATCCTCTGTTTGTATATTTTTTAGCAATCGAAATAACTAATCTTAAATTAGCTTCAATCATTTCTTTCTTAGCGATTCTAGATTCTCTTTCGCCTTTTTTAATCTTATTAACTAAAATTTTAAAATCTGAAACTGGAAGCCCTATATCTTTGCTAATCTGAATTAGTTTGCTTTTAATATTTTCATATTCTTTTTTTTCTTTAGTAAAAAAATTGTGCCATTTTTTATTTTCTCCTAAAAAACTTTCAAAATTCGGATTGATTTCGTTTCCTACATAAAACTTTATAAATTCCTCTCTAGGAATTCCGTGTTTAGAAGAAAGTCTTAAAAGCTCTCCATCAAAATTGATTAATTTTTTATTCTCAACATAATTTAGTTGGACCAATTCTTCTTGTGTTGCTGGGTTTAGTTGTAATTGTAAAATATCTTGGCTGATTTCTTCTTTAATTGATTGATAATTCTTCTCTTTGCTTGGACTAAATTTAGATCTAGCAAGCACAGTTTCTAACTTCTCTTTTTGATAAGAAATAAGTTTTTTATAATTCTTTGATAGTTTTTCAAAAGTTTTTAAAATTTTTGGCTTAAGCTCAATTTCAAGAGCCGCTAAAGAAATATTGTACTCATCATTCTCTTCTTCTATGGCTTCAACGCTCTTATTATCTGGATCTTCTTCTTTATCCTTCTTTGATTTAGGTTCTTTAACTACTTTTTCAACACTTTTAGCAGCTAAAGCTTTTGTAAAATTCTCATCTTCCAAATAATTGCTATCAAGATCAATAATATCCCTAACCAACATCTCGTTAGCATTTAATTTATCTTTCCATTCAAATATTTTTTTGGCCATTAATGGACTTTCTGCTAGTGCAGAAACCATTACATATTTTCCAGACTCTATTCTCTTTGCGATTGCAATTTCACCTTCTCTGGATAGAAGCTCAACGCCCCCCATCTCTCTAAGATACATTCTAATTGGATCGTCACTTCTTTCTGAGGTCTTCTCAGCTTTTGGTGCCTCTTCTTTTGTCTTAACTTTAAAGTCAGACTTTTGTTTTACTAGGGTAATGAGATTATCAAAAATATTTAAAACAGCTTTTTCTAGACTGTCTGGATTGCTGTTTCTTTTTCCTAAAGATTTTTTTAATTCTTCATGAGTAATAAATCCTCGAGCCTTTCCACGCTCAAGCAATTTCTCAAATGATTTTGAAATAAGCTTATCTGCTTTCACTTTAATATCTGTTTATTGAAGCAGTATATATATTTACTAGGATGGAAAATTACTAGACTTTTTTTGATGCTACAATCTGGTCTTTTAAGGATAAAAGTTCGTTATACTGTGTCTCGTTCATATTTTTAGACAATGATTCTTCAGCATCTTTTAATTTACTCTCAAGTTTTAAATTATTAACTTGTTCAATCAAATCTTCTAAAAAGTTATCAAATTTTTCTTCATTTAAATTTTCTGAAATCCCTTTTATAGATGAAAACTCATTTATATCTTTAATAATTTGACCGAAATTATTTTCTTCTAAATGCTTTAATAAATTAAATTCTTTGAAAGTCTCAATCTTTTCTAAAATATTTATCAAAACTTTCTTTAATTCTTCTAAATTTTTATTATGAAAACTAATTAATGAAACTTTTTCAAATTGATTTTTTAAAATTTGAACATTATTTAAAAAAAGATACATCAAAGAAAATTCTTTTAGTTCGAAAGATGAATACCTTGTAATTTTTCTTGTGAGCTCTTTAGTCTTATTTAATGGTTTAAGATTTTTAGCTTTTCTATTGGAGAATTGTTCAAAAATTTTATTTTTAAAAAAACTTATGTAATGTTTTTTTACAGTCGAATCTTGGATTAATAGACACAAGTCCATTATTTTTTTCTCAAATCCAGCTCTTTCTTCTGGTTGCTCTGATTGCAAGTCTTGTAAATTATTTTCAAAAATAAAGTTACCAATATCAATTTTTTGATCCAATAAACTTTCAAAATTATTTCTTCCATTCTTCCTCACAAAAGAATCTGGATCAAAACCATTTGGCAAAATCAAAAATGATAATGAATAATTTGGCTTCATATGAGCAATTAACTTTTCAGAAATTTTGTGAGCAGCATTTTGTCCGCTCCTATCACCATCAAAACAAACTACGGGATCATTAAAATAACGCCATATTAAATTTAGATGAGATTCAGTCATTGCTGTACCAAGCGTTGCAACTACATTTTTAAAACCAGCCTGATAAAGACTAATCGCATCCATGTATCCCTCAACAACAAAAACAATTCCGCTTTGTTTGTTTTCGTTCTTTGCGTTATTCAAGTTATATAAATTAAAACCTTTTTTAAAAAATTCAGTTTCTGGAGAGTTAATATATTTTGCTAAGTAATTCTGACTTAATGCTCTTCCGCCAAATCCAATAACTTTATTATTATAATCAAAAATTGGAAAAATTAATCTGTTTTTAAATCGATCAATAAGTTTATTATTTTTTTCATCATGAAAAAATACTCCGCTCTCAATAAGTTCTTTTTGATTAAAATTACTAAACAACGAAACATTCAGACCATATTCACCTGAATAGCCTATTTTAAATGTGGACAGTATTTCCTGCGTCAAACCTCTACCTAGAGCGTATTTTTTAACACTCTCATTTTCGGAAAAGTTTTTTTGATAATTCTGCAAAGCAATTGTTAATATTTCGTCATATTTTTTTCTTTTATTTTCTACTTCAATATTTTCTTTGGTAAATTTAAATACTGGCATACCAGCTTTTGCTGCTAACTTTCTAACTGCATCACCAAAATTTAATTTTTCAACCTTAACTAAAAAATCAAAAATATTTCCATGCTCGCCTGAGCTAAAACAATGATAAAATCCTTTTTCATCATTAATAGTAAACGATGGGGTTTTTTCTTTAGAAAATGGAGATAGACCGACAAATTCCCTGCCTCTTCTTTTTAATTGAACTGAAGCTCCTACTATGTCGGAAACTTTTATTCTTTGTTTGATCTCTTCTAAGTACTCTTTTGGAAATTTCATTTACTTAGTAGTTCTTTTAATAATGCTCCTGCTTTAGAAAAATCTATACTCCCAGAATATTTGGACTTTAAAATTGCCATTGCTTTTCCCATATCCTTGATTGAGGCCGCACCTGAATCTTTAATCGCACCTTCACAAGCTTTTTTGGTTTCGTTCTCATCTAATTGCTTTGGAAGAAATTCTTGAATAATATTTATTTCTTTATCTTCTTTTTCTGCCAAATCATTTCTTAAAGCTTTTTTATAAATGTCTAATGATTCTCTTCTTTGTTTTAACATTTTATTAAGAACTGCAATGACATCTTCATCTTTAATTGAAGTGTCCTTAACTCCAGCTCCTCTTTTTTCAATTTCTTTATCTTTCAGAGCAGAAACAATGAGTCTTAAAGTAAGAACCTTATCTTTGTCCTGTTTAAGTGCTGATTCTTTTAATTGAGCATTTACCTTATCTAATAAATTCATAAGTTTTAAATTACTCTAAATAATCCAATTGCTCAAAAGAAAATATTACCAACTTGACTGGCGATTAACTTTTTCATAATGTTCGCCAACTTTTAAATAACTTAAAAGCTCTTAACTCATGGGTTGTATTTGTCTAAAGAAACTAATTTAGAAATTAAATACAAAATAAAAAATTCTATTAATCCTAATGCTATTTTAATTCTTGAAGATGGAGAAGAATTCCATGGATTTGGAATTGGTGCTTACGGAATTTCTTCTGGTGAAATATGCTTTAATACTTCAATTACTGGTTACCAAGAAATACTAACTGATCCTTCTTACTCTGGACAAATTATAAATTTTACTTTCCCTCATATCGGAAATGTGGGTGCTAACAATGAAGATTTAGAGGGTGATAAAACTTGGGTTAAAGGTGCAATATTCAGTGCTGAAGTATCACATTCATCGAATTACAGAGCTTTAGAAAATTTAGATCAGTGGTTAAAAAAAAATAATATCACTGCAATTTATGGAATTGATACTAGAAAACTTACTTTAAAAATAAGAAAGTTCGGGCCAAAAAAAGCTACGATAGCTTTCAGAGAAGATGGCAAACATAATGTAAAAGAACTTTTAGAAATTACAAAAAGATTACCAAGCTTAGAAAATTCAGATCTTACTAGAGAAGTTACTTGTAAAAAATCTTATCAATGGATTGGTAATAAATTATGGAATTCAAAAGGATATGAAGTTCAAAAGAATAATAAATATAATATTGTTGCAATTGATTACGGCATTAAAACTAATATTTTAAGAAATTTCTCTGAACTAGGATGCAAAGTAACTGTTGTCCCCTCAACAACTGTTGCTAAGGATATACTTGCTTTAAAACCAGATGGTGTTTTTTTATCTAATGGGCCTGGAGATCCAGATCTTACTGGAAAATATGCAATTAAAATAATTCAAGAAATAATATCTTCAAATACTCCTGTATTTGGAATATGCCTGGGCCACCAATTACTAGCTTTAAGTCTTGGTGCAAAAACAAAAAGAATGCATCAGGGTCACAGAGGCGCAAACCATCCTGTTAAAAATTTAACAAATAATAAAGTAGAAATTACAAGTCAAAATCATGGGTTTGAAGTTACAAAAGATAGCTTGCCTAAAGACGTTGAAGTTACTCATGTTTCCCTTTTTGATACTTCTATTGAAGGCATAAAATCAAAAATTAAACCTGTATTTTCTGTGCAATATCATCCAGAAGCATCTCCGGGTCCGCATGATAGCAATTACCTTTTTAAAGATTTTATAAATTTAATAGAAAAAAATAAAATTAATGCCTAAAAGAAAAGATATAAAATCAATTTTAGTTATTGGAGCTGGACCTATTATTATTGGTCAAGCATGCGAATTTGATTACTCGGGAACGCAAGCTTGTAAAGCACTGAGATCTGATGGTTATAGAATTATTCTAATCAACTCAAATCCAGCAACTATTATGACCGATCCTGATGTTGCTGATAAAACTTATATTGAACCCATTACCACTGAAATTATAGAAGAGATTATTAAGAAAGAAAAACCTGATGCAATATTACCAACTATGGGAGGTCAAACTGCGCTTAATGCTGCTATGGCACTTAAGAAAGAGGGAATTTTAGAAAAATATAATATTGAATTAATAGGAGCCAATTCTGAAGCAATAGAGAATGCTGAAGACAGAGAAAAATTTAAAAAAAATATGACTGATATTGGTCTTGAATGTGCAAAGTCTATAATTTGCAGATCAATTGAAGATGCAAAGAAAAGTTTAAAATCAATTGGCCTACCAGCAATTATAAGACCTTCGTTTACTCTTGGAGGATCTGGCGGTGGAATTGCTTATACTGAAGAAGAGTACTTAAAAATTATAGCAAATGGTCTTGATCTTTCTCCAACAAAAGAAGTTTTAATAGAAGAATCTTTATTAGGATGGAAAGAGTTTGAAATGGAAGTAGTTAGAGATAAAAACGATAACTGCATAATTATTTGCTCCATTGAAAATGTTGATCCAATGGGAATTCACACTGGCGACTCTATTACTGTAGCCCCTGCATTAACTTTGACTGACAAAGAATATCAGATCATGAGAGATGCCTCTTTTAAATGTATTAGAAAAATTGGAGTTGAAACAGGAGGTTCTAACGTTCAATTCGCAATCAATCCAAAAAATGGAAGAATGATTATTATTGAAATGAATCCAAGGGTTTCTAGATCTTCTGCGCTAGCTTCAAAAGCAACTGGATTTCCAATAGCAAAGGTGGCTGCAAAACTCGCTGTTGGCTATACTTTGGATGAATTAAAGAATGAAATTACAGGAACAACCCCTGCCTCGTTCGAGCCTACTATTGATTATGTAGTGACAAAAATTCCAAGATTTGCATTTGAAAAATTTAAAAATACTGAGGCAATACTAGGGACAGCAATGAAGTCTGTTGGTGAAGTAATGTCTATCGGAGGAAACTTTAAAGAATCCGTTCAAAAAGCATTGGGTTCATTAGAAATTGGACTTGATGGCTTTGATCTAAACGAAGAAATAAATATGCAAGATTTAAAAAAGAAACTCATAGAGAGAACACCTCAAAAAATACTTTTTGTAGCTGAAGCTTTTAGAAGAGATTTGAAACTAGACGAAATTTATGAAATGACAAAAATAGATAAATGGTTTTTAGAACAGATACAGGAACTAGTTATTGTAGAAACTCAAATTAAAAATGAAGATGTTTTAAATAACAAAGAAAAACTCCAATATATTAAATCAATAGGTTTTTCAGATAAAAAAATTGCCAATATTTTAAAAATAAAAAGTAATGAAGTAAGGTCTGCTAGGAATAAATTTAAAATTCATCCTATATATAAAAAGATTGATACATGCGCCGGAGAGTTTGAATCTAAAACACCCTATATGTACTCTACTTATGGAAGTAGCGATCTAAGTGCTTGCGAGTCTGAGCCAACAAATAAAAACAAAGTTATTATTCTTGGTAGCGGACCGAACAGAATAGGACAAGGAGTAGAATTTGATTACTGCTGTTGTCAGGCAAGTTATGCATTAAAAGAAGTTAATTATGAAACTATCATGATTAACTGTAATCCTGAAACAGTCTCAACCGATTATGATACGAGTGATAGATTATATTTTGAGCCTTTGACTGAAGAGCACGTAATTGAAATTATTAATAAAGAAAAAAGCAACGGTTCTCTCTTTGGTGTCATAGTTCAATTTGGAGGTCAAACACCGTTAAAGCTTGCAAAATTTATTCATGAAAATAATATTCCAATCTTAGGTACTCAACTTGAATCTATTGATCTTGCTGAGGATAGAGAAAAGTTTAAAAATTTTGTAATCAAAGAAGAGTTGCTTCAAGCAGAAAGTGGACTAGCAAGATCTGAAGCTGAAGCACTTGAAATCGCAAAAAAAATAAATTTCCCAATAGTTATTAGACCTTCATATGTTTTGGGCGGTAGAGCTATGGAAATTGTATACGATGAAGACCATCTTAAAAAATATATAAAAGAAGCGGTTAAAGTTTCAGGAAAAGAACCTGTTCTAATAGATAAATTTATTAATGATGCAATTGAAGTTGATGTTGATGCTATTTGCGATGGCAAAGATGTTTTTATTGCAGGGATAATGGAACATATTGAAGAGGCAGGAATTCATTCTGGAGATTCTGCATGTTGCATTCCTCCATATTCATTAAAACAAAATATTATCGATGAAATATCAAAACAAACAAAGAAGATTGCCTTTGGCTTAAAAGTATTAGGACTTTTAAATATTCAATTTGCTGTAAAAGATGATCGAGTTTATGTCTTAGAAGTAAATCCAAGAGCCAGTAGAACGGTTCCTTTTGTAGCTAAATCTATAGGAGTTCCAGTTGCAAAAATAGCAACAAAAGTCATGACTGGTTTAAAATTAAAAGATCTAAATTTAAATAAAAAAAATCATAAATTATATTCTGTTAAAGAAGCTGTGTTTCCTTTTAACAAATTTCCAAATGTGGATACGTTGTTGGGGCCTGAAATGAAATCAACAGGAGAAGTTATGGGAATTGATAAAACATTTGGTCTTGCTTTTGCAAAAAGTCAATTTGCAACTGGTAACAAAATTCCAAAATCTGGTGTTGCTTTCTTGTCCGTTAAAAAAGATGACAGAAAACATATTCTGAAAATTGCACAAGAACTAAAAAAAACAGGATTTGATATTATTGGAACTTCTGGAACTTCTGATTTTTTAAATTCATCAGGAGTTGAATGTAAAAAAATTAATAAAGTCATGGAAGGAAAGCCTCATATTGAAGATTCTCTAAACGCTAAGAAAATTGCTTTAGTTATAAATACATCTCAAGGTAAACAATCTATAAAAGACTCTTTCTCTCTTAGAAGAGCAGCTCTTACAAGTGGTACTCCCTACTACACGACTATTGCTGGAGCTAATGCAATTACTGAAGCTATTAAATCTTTAAAGAATTATAAATTTGAAGTTCTAGCTTTGCAGGATATAAATTAATTAACTTTCCAATCAGTTTCGAAAGTCACATAATTTACTTGAAGACATCTTCTGTCTCTTTTGATCTCTTTTTTCTCTAATCCATGCCAA
>Ga0304730_1002547_pt1 | contig 12938 bp, 13 predicted proteins | sample M_130628_MF_Meta_FD_190474 | JGI IMG/M metagenome (GOLD analysis project Ga0304730, IMG submission 190474) | Freshwater microbial communities from Lake Montjoie, Canada to study carbon cycling - M_130628_MF_MetaG (v2) (version 2) | ecosystem: Environmental > Aquatic > Freshwater > Lake | place...
TTTCTGAAATTTGGTTAAATAAAGCTTGCGTTAAATTGCCAATCGCTTTTGCATGTAACCCTTTTGCCTTCAGCTTTTCAGTGGTAGGATAAATCGGTTCAAGATGCGATTTTCCAGAAGCATTTTGTGTGGTGTACACTTCCAAATCCGGATGAGCAATTTGAGGTTTCCCCATAAAAAAACCAACCTTACCAAAAATTAAATATGCTTTTCCAACTTGTAACAATTTTTCTACCCAGCCAATGCCTTGAAACCAAACCAATTCAATAATTCCGGTTTGGTCTTTTACATGCGCAACCAATCTTTTACTTCCTTGTGTACCAATGATTTCGAAGTCCAAAAGTATTCCAGCCACTTGTGCGTATTCGGTATTATGATTTAAACTAGCAACGGTGTCAACATTGGTTTTATCTACATGCCGATGGGGAAAATGTTCGAGTAAATCTTTAAACGTAAAAATGTGTAATTCTTTACGCAACAAATCACCTTTGAAGGTAGTAACCCCCTGTAGATATTCTATGGGAGAAGATAATATGTTTGAATTTGCTGAAATAAGAATTGACTTTATTTACAAAGGTATTGAAGCAAACCAATTAATTATAAATGGAATTTCTATTTTTTATTAAAATGGCGCCTTTGTTTAGAATGCTGCTTTGAAGGGGTGATTGACCTTTCTGGTGTTTCGCCCAATTCTTTTGGCACTTCCCCTTTGGGAACTTCGTATCCCAATAATTCCTCAATAACAGAAAGCTTTTTTTGTTCCGCTACGTTTACCAATGTGTATGCAGAGCCTTTGGCCTTTGCACGTGCGGTTCTTCCAATACGATGCACATAATCTTCCCCATCATGTGGCACATCAAAATTGATAACCAATTCAATATTATCAATGTCAATTCCTCGGCTTAAAATATCTGTTGCAATTAAAATGGGCAGCCTACCACTTCTAAAATCACTTAGCACAGATTCGCGTTTATCTTGATCTAAATCACTGTGGATTTCATCCGCTTTAAAAGACAAACGTTTCAACTCTTTGGTAAGTTGCTTTACACTGAGTTTACTGCTACAAAAAATCAATGTATTGTCGAAATTGGTTTGTTTAAGTAAAAAAGAAACCAATGGAATTTTTTGAGGCTCGTAAATTAAATACGCCAACTGATTTATTTTTTCAGGTGGTTTAGAAATCGCAATATTGATTTCAATGGGTTGATGTAAAATCGATTTGGCTAAAGTTCGAATTTTGGGAGGCATGGTTGCCGAAAACAAAAGGTTCTGACGTTTTTGTGGTAAATGTTTAATCACAAACATAATGTCATCATAGAAACCCATATCCAACATTCGATCTGCTTCATCCAACACCAAATATTTTAAATCCTGCAATTTAACGTAGCCCATTTTTATGTGAGAAAGCATTTTTCCTGGTGTGCAAACCACAATATCAGCACCCATGCTGAGCGCTTTTTTTTCTTGAATAAAGGCATTCCCATCTCCACCACCATAAACAGCGATTGAACTTATGCCGGCGAAATAACCAAAGCCTTCTAAATGTTGTGCAATTTGAATCGCTAGTTCACGAGTTGGAACAATGACCAAAGCCGTAATTGAATTGGTGGTGAGCGGTGTGGTTAGAATATTTTGAATCAAGGGCAATAAAAAAGCAGCTGTTTTTCCTGTTCCTGTTTGAGCAGCAGCAATAAGGTCTTTACCAGCCAAAATATGTGGAATTACTTCTTGTTGAACAGGTGTGGCTTCTTCGTATCCAGCAGCATCTATCCCATCCATCAAACGATTGTCGAAATTAAAATCTAAAAATTTCAAATGATTATTTTTTTGAACGAAGTTAATCAATAATATCCTTGAATCTTATACCATGTTGAATTGTAAAATAGTCAGCTATTTTATAGTACAGTGCCAATTGCATAGCTTTTTGTGGCAATTTGATTGAACCATTAAGATATCACTTCGGTATTAAACGTATCTTGCAATAAAAAATAAGATGATTAATGTAGGTACATACAATCAAATGAAAGTATTGAGGGCTGTTGAGTTTGGGGTATATTTAGATGATGGCAACGAAGGCATTCTACTTCCAAAAAGATTTGTACCTAATGGCTTAAAACCAGGCGATGAAATAAATGTGTTTATATATCATGATGGCGATGAACGCTTGATTGCTACTACACAAAAACCAAAAGGAATACTTGGAGATATCGTAAAATTAGCCGTAGTAAGTATCAACCCACAAGGCGCATTTTTAGATTGGGGACTCATGAAAGATATATTCGTTCCGATTTCACAGCAGCAACAAAAGATGATTCCAAAAGGTGAGTATTTGGTAAAAATTGTATTGGATGAACAAACTGGTCGAATAGCCGCTACCGAAAGAATAGAACGTTTTTTAAGCAATGAAGACTTAACTGTTTCTGAATTGGAAGAAGTGGATTTGTTGGTGTATAGAAGAACCGACATTGGATATGTAGTCATCATCAACAACTTACATACTGGCGTTTTGCATCACAACGAAATTTATAGAAACATAACTGCTGGCGATACTTTCAAAGGGTTTATTAAAAAGATACATCCAAAAGAAAATAAGATTGATGTTGCAGTTGGAAAATCTGGATACAAAAGAGTAGAAGACGAAACGAGTAAAATCCTTCGTTTTCTAAACGAGAACAATGGCTTCCTACCATACAACGACAAGAGCAATCCGGATGACATTTATGCTGTTTTTGAAATGAGTAAAAAGACCTTTAAAATGACCATTGGGAATTTGTATAAAAAAAGGATGATCAATATTGATGAAAAGGGAATTGGGATTGTAAAGGAGGGGTAGAATGAATTGAGAAGGTATGGGAAGAGATTGAAATAAAGAGTAAAAATTTAACTGCTTTTTGTAAGAAATTATTGACGGATCTAATTAATTAAAAATAAATTTTAGAATTCGGTTGCCAAAAAAATATTAAGACTAAATTTATAATAAAACACACAAGCTATAAATAATTACTAGATAGAATGTGCCAGATATATAATATGATTGGATCTCTTACAACTATTAAATCACAACTAGAACATAATTACATTAATGATTTCAAATCATTAAAAGACGTGATTGATTTTATAAATTCATTTTCTTCTATTAAACAAAATTTAATTTCTTATCATGAAAATTTAATTGAACAAGAAAAAAATACTCTCAAAAAAGAGTTAGAACATTTAGAGTTAGAAATTAAATCACAAAGATTGTATTTAGAAAAATATTTGTCAGATGAAATTGAAAAACTAAAAGATTTATTGAACATTTACAGAAACAAAAAAGAAACGAACTTATTTAAAAAATTACTTTTATTTTTTAAACAAAGAAGTTTGACAAAAAAAATAAAATTCAAAGAAAATAATTTTGATTTTGATTTACAGAAATCAATTAGTATTACTGTTAATGATGAGCATAAAAAAAATGAACGGTATCAATTCATAAATACTCAATTTTATGATGCAGTTAATCAAAGTTCAAAAGAATACTTATCAGAACTTGAAAGAAAGAAAGCTATTGTAGATAAATTAAACAGCTTCATTTATGGTGCAATTGGGGAACAAAAGGTTGTAAAGGCTTTAGAAACTTTATCTGATGACTATATTTTGATTAATGATTTTAGTTTATCATTTTCACCTGCTATTAATTTTAAACAAGAAAACGAATACATAAAATCAATTCAAATTGATCATATACTTATAGCTCCTTCAGGAATATTCTTAATCGAAACAAAAAATTGGAGTGAAAAATCTTTAGAGAATATAAGTTTGCGATCTCCAGTAAGTCAAATTAAGAGAGCAAGTTATGTCTTGTTTAAATTATTAAATAACGAAATGAGCAATTTTCATCTTCATATAAATAAACATCATTGGGGCGATAAAAAAATATCAATTAAAAATTTAATTGTTTTGATTAATTCAAAACCAAAAGAGGAATTTCAATTCGTAAAGATTTTGACTTTAAATGAACTTCTAGGGTATATCGATTACTTTAAACCACTTTTTTCAAATTTTGAAACACAACAAATTGCTGAATTTTTAATAAAAATCAATGAAAGTAAATCTTTCAAAACAACCTAAAGTGTCACTATTTTAATACCTGCAATATACATTCGGTGACATAAAAAATCCCATCTCAATAATACTCCAACAACACAATTTTTTGATAATCGTTTAATAATCCTTCGTCAACAAATTCAACATCTCCGCCGCTTTCGATAACTTTTTCAATGATATCATCGACTGCATCTTTGATGAAAAAACTATTGTTTAAAAACGCATCTCTTTTATAAATAACTTCTTTATTTGCACCGTGTTGTGCAGGGTAATAAAAATTCTTTTCAACAATAAGCAAACGTCCGCGATTTTGAACAGAGGCTTGCCAAACTTCATTTATTCCAACCGCCAATTTATTTTTTCCATACGCCTCATCAATCAAACCCATTAATCTTTTCTGATGAATGATTTTCCAATTTTTTATATAAGGCTTCATTACATATTGTAATTCGGCTTCTGTTTTTTCCTCAAAATTGCCATGTATATAATCAATAACTTGTTTTCCATTATGGGTAATGGATTTAAATTGCCCGAGTGTTTTGGGTGTGCCCATAACAAAAATAGGTAGCTTATATGTTTTCAATAAAATAGACAACCCATTATCCGTATGCATTAGAAATTTATTGATCAAAATTTCTTTTCGTTTTTTCTCGTCACTAAAATTGGCCACGCTTTCAGAAATATCATTTTTATATGCGTCAATATTATCAGGTTCATTAGAAGTTATACGTATAAACTTAGTGGTATTGCCTAAAAATATTTTAGTCCATTTATTACTTAAAACCACCAATAAATATTTGTGAATTTCTTTTTTACTATAAATCAAATCTCTTATTTCAAATGAATCATCGATGATGATTTTCTCTTCAACAGGAATGTCGAGGTAGTAAATTTTTTCTACTAATGGAGATACAAAAATCGCTACTGATTTTTTATGGGTATTATAATTTAAACCTTCAAGTATTACATTCAATTTATTTAAAACAGGCAAAATTCTATCTTCTGGATAATTCAATTCCAATTCTTTTTCAATTTTATTTTTTGCCATTTTAAGATTATAGTCCAATTCTTTTTTCAACCCAATCTTTGGCTCAAATGGCATTATGATTGAAATACAAGGCAAATACTTTGGCGTACTTAAAACTGCTTCAAAAGCTTCTTTATATTGAGTTTCCATAATAATAATTTTTTTGTGAAAAAATGATTTTAGATTAATTCTTTACCTTTTAATTGCATTGAAATAAAAACGATTAAAGCACCAATGGTTAATGTGATAATATCAATCCATCGAGAAGTTTCAATTAGAATGAATTGTGTTACTATCCAAATGATCAATAACACCCCTCCAATTATTGACCAATTGAATTTTGATTTATGATTTACAAAAAGATAGAAAACAGCCAATAAGTTGCTGAGCCCTACAGTTAAAAACAAGATAACTCCGGGCAACCTGAAATCCTTAAATGATGTAGTTTTTAAAATGGAAACATTTACATTTATCATATTGCCATCAGGCACTGCCATCATCATAAATCCAATTATAGTTGCCAAAACACCTACGATGGAAGAAAGTATAATTAATGTTGTTTTCATGATAAAATTTTAAATTCAAAATTTAAAAGTCAAAAATGATTATTTTAAAATTTATTGATTTCCCACTTTTTACTTTTTACTTTTTAACAACAATCTTGAAACTGAATTTCATTTGTTACCATTTGTTTGATTTGTCGTGTATACGTACCTGTTATTTCTCCGTATGCTAAAATATGGTCACTAATTTCTCGTTTCAACATTAACTTTTTGGTTTTGATAGGCAACTCTATGAAACAGTCTAATGCGTAAATTTTAAAAACGTATTTGTGCACTCCACTCATTGGACAAGGACCAGAATACATATTTTTAGAAAAGTCATTAATCCCATTGACACCTTGTTTTGTATTTTCTCGAATGCTATGTGTTATAGGTATATTCCATGAAATCCAATGTGTCCATGTGTTTATTGGAGCATCAGGATCTTCAACAATAATGGCTATACTAACAGCATTTTGGGGAATAAAAGCCAAATCAATTGGCGGACTTACATTTAAACCGTCACAAGTATATTTAATTGGAATAGCATTTCCATCTTCAAAGGCTTTACTCGTAACGTAAAGTTTTTTAATCGATTGTTCTATTAATGTTTTTACCATAAAAATTATTTTAAGTGATGTATCAAAATAAAACCTTCAAATAGAAATCGCAAATGATCGATATTAAAACAAGATGTGATTAACGTCATTAAAAAATAATGTGTGGAGATATAGTTTCGATATCTAAATCAAAATCATTATGCAAAATATCAACACATTACATCAGCTTTTAGAAGATGATATGAGAAAATTTATAGTAGCAGAAAAAACGCTACAACATACCATTCCATTATGGATCAAACTGGTTAATTCAGTTAAATTGAAAACCATTCTCTTAAAATATTTCGACCAAATTAAAGACCATGTATCACAAATGGATAAATATTTTGAATCGGAAGAATTGCAATTTGTGTACAACAATCATAAAGTAATGGCAACATTGGTTTCTGATTCAGAGGAGCGAATATTAAGATGTGAAGATTTTACGGTAAAAGATGCTTGTATCTTATCCTGTATTCAAAATATCAATCACTATAAAATTGGATGTTATGGCACAGCTGCGGCATTTTCCAATGTATTGGGCAAAAATAACATAGCCTTATTATTCCACCAGTTTGAAGTGAATGAAAAGCAAATTGATGATCGATTAAGTCAATTGGCCGAATACGAAATAAACAATCAAGCAATTATGCATTTGCCCTCAAATAAATAAAAAAATAACAATCATTTTTAGAAGTAATTCTAATCATTTTTAAAAAATAGAAAATATAATTCCTTTGACTTAAACAAAATTATAAATCATTAAAAACAAAAACACATGAAGACAGACATTGAAATTCAAAAAGACGTAGTAGAACAATTGAAATGGGAACCATTTTTAAATGCGGCACAAATTGGAGTAGCTGTGAAAGATGGTATAGTTACATTATCTGGGCAGGTTGATGCCTATTCAAAAAAAGTATTGGCGGAAAAAACAGTAAAAAAAGTATCTGGAGTAAAAGCGATTGCTGAAGACATTCAAGTGGGCATTTCGCCAGCGTACAAAAAAACAGATACAGAAATCGCATTGGCTGTTGTAAATGCAATTAAATGGCATACCATGATTCCAGATGAAAAAATTAAAGTGAGTGTAGAAGATGGAAATGTAAAATTGGAAGGAGAAGTAGAATGGGAATACCAAAGAAATCAAGCAAAAACATCAGTAGAAAATCTTATTGGCGTTCGATTTGTAACAAACCTTGTTGCAGTAAAGCCAAAAATTACACCCTATGAACTACAATTAAAAATCAATGCCAGTTTTCAACGAAGCGCAAACATTGACGCTTCTAAAATTACAGCAGAAGTTATTGGCAGCAGGGTTATTCTTAGAGGAAAAGTGAGGTCATTTGCAGAGAGAGAAGACGCAGAAAATGCAGTATGGTCTGCTCCTGGAGTGATTACTGTTGAAAACAAACTGGTGATTGAAGAGCCAGAATATGCTTTCGAAGATTAAAAATAAAATGACATTGATTTAAAAAATCCCGTTGAAAAAACGGGATTTTTTTTAATAAGTAAAAATGAAAAAGTAAAAAAATAAAAATGGGGTTTAACTTCTATACCTATTTATAAATTTTAGTGTATTAAAATCAACATTTATTTACGAAGCATCTCATTCAAAAATTCATTGCAATGAAACTTCACACTAATATGATCTTGTTCCATTTTTTTAAATTCAATTGTAATTTCTTTTTGTTTTTGTTCAATGGTTTTAGTCACCAATTTGTCTGTTAATAAAATATCATTTTCCATCAAATACTTTTTTTGTTCGAAGATTACAATTCTCAACGCTTCAAATTTCTTTCTTGTATTTTCTAAAATAAGTTGATGCACATCAGCCTTAGATGCGATATCTACAATAGAATTTCTTTCTACAATTTCTTTTAGTCTGTACGAAAGATTTGACAACTCAGTCATATAAAATGATATGGAATGTAACCAAGCATTTAGTTCATCGTCATAAAAAGAACTGATTTTTTTTGACATAAAAATTTTGATTTAAAAATAAAAAAAGGAAAATCCTTCGTTGTAAATAAAAAGAAAACCGGAAAACAAAAACATGACAATAGTTAGAAAAAGCAAAATATTAATCATGAAAATAAAAGTGGATAAAATATATTTTTAAATCAACAACCTAAAAAATTTATTATGAAAAAAGACAACCAAGCAGCAGAAAAAAATGATGTTTACCCAGGCAGTTTTGTACCTCAAAAAAAATCTGAAATATTTAAAAATGAAGTGACAAAAGATAAAAACAAGACCACCAAAAAGCCTTTGGTTAATTTGATTGAATCTAATCATTCTATTATACTTGAAATGGCGATACCTGGTGTAAAGCGTGAGGATTTTTTAATTGAAGTAAAAGATGATATACTAACTGTACACGTCATGCATGAAGATGCAAGAAAAGACTTTGTAGCTTTTTCCATGCACGAATTTGATTGTAATAAATACAAGCGCAGTATACAACTGCCACCTAATGCGGATTATGCATTCGTAAGCGCAAAATATAATGATGGCCTTTTAACAATATACATTCCAAAAACAAATGAACCTTTTATAAATCAACAAAATACAATCATCGTTTATTAAAACCAATCAATGGAATTTACTTTTAATCACGAATATACAATTGATGATAAATTCAATCAAAAAGTGGCGTATTTCTGTATGGAATTTGCTTTAGATCAACCATTAAAAACCTATGCGGGTGGCTTGGGTTTTTTGGCGGGTTCGTTTATGAAAAGTGCTTTTGAATTAAAACAAAACATTGTAGGCATAGGAATATTGTGGAAATATGGATATTACAACCAAACTAGAAAGAATGACCAAACAATGGACGTATTATTTGAAGAAAAAAAATATGGATTCTTGATTGATACAAAAATTAGATTTAAAATTACCATTGCCAGTAAAGATGTTTGGGTTACGGCATTTTATTTACCTTCTCATGTTTTTCAATCAGCTCCTATTTTTTTTCTTTCAACAGATTTACCTGAAAATGATTATTTATCAAAAACAATTTGTCATAAACTTTATGATTCAAACCCTGAAACATCAATAGCCGCATCTATTTTACTTGGTGCAGGCGGTTCGAAATTTTTAAGTTTAATTAATTGGGAGCCGGATATTTACCACATGAATGAATCGCATGCACTTCCCATTGGATTTTATCTTTTAAATAAATTCAAAGAAATAAATCTCGTTAAAGAAAAGCTGGTTTATACGAATCATACCGCTGAAGAATCTGCAAATAAAATTACCAGCATTGCGCTTCTTGAAAAAATGAGTTACTTCTGTGGACTGCCAACAGATTTCATAACATCTAATTTTTCAAACGACAAAAGCAATTTAAACCATACTTATGTTGCGTTGATGCTATCAGGTAAAGCAAATGCAGTTTCTGAATTACACAAAAAAAAGCTTTTGACCATTTGGGAAAAGTACAGCAATATCTGTCCTATTCATACAATTACAAATGCGCAAAACTTTAAATTTTGGCATAATGAATGTTTGTATAAAGCGGTGAAAAAAAACGATATATCTGAGTTTGTAAATGAAAAGAACAAAAGCAAGCAAAAACTTTTTGAAATCGTAGCAGATCAATGTGGCGAAATTTATGATGAAAATATTTGCACATTGGTTTTTGCAAAAAGATTTGCTGGATATAAAAGACCTGACTTGCTGTTGAATAATATGGATCGATTTTTTAAATTAATTACAAATGAAAAATATCCGGTACAAATCATTTGGGCAGGAAAGCCCTATCCTATGGATTATTTCGGGATTGGCATTTTCGATAAGATTGTACATATCTGTAAAACATACAACAACTGTTCTATTCTTGTAGGGTATGAAATTAGTTTGTCTAAAAGTTTAAAATCAGGATCAGACATTTGGTTGAATACTCCTCGTATAGGTCATGAAGCATCTGGAACAAGTGGAATATCGGCTTCAATGAATGGCGCTATAAATATTGGCATACAAGATGGCTGGTTTCCAGAATTTGCAAAAAATGGAGAAAATGCGTTTGTGATAAATGCTTGCGAAAATTGTTTACCCGATATTGTACAAGATGAAAAAGATGCCGAAAGTCTTTACGATATTTTAGAAAACGAAGCAATCCCAATGTATTATGAAAATCGTGAAAAATGGTTTGAGATGACTAAAAATAGCATGCTTGATATCATTCCTAAATTTGATAGCAATAGAATGGCGGTAGCATATTACGAGACATTATATTCAACATAAATGAAAACAAATGCTCCCCTTCCTCCAACAAACTCAAATACTGCGAAATTAATTAATGGAGGTAAAATGTATTTTGATGTGTTGAAGGAATTAATTCAAAAATCTGAATCAACCATTTTTTTACAAACATATATTTTAAAAGATGATGAAACGGGGAAAATGATAGCAGACGAATTGATAACTGCAAGTAAAAGAAATGTAAGAGTGTATATTTTATTAGATGGATTTGCATCGGGGAATTTACATGTTTCGTTTATCAACAAATTAAAAACTGCAGGAATTGAACTATTATTTTTTAAACCTGTTTTTAAAAATAACCACATATATTTTAGCCGAAGATTGCATCATAAAATTGTAGTTGTAGATGGAAGATATTCGCTAATCGGTGGATTGAATATTGCAAATCGATATAACGAAATCGATAATCATAAAGCCTGGCTTGATTTTGCGGTGTTAATTGAAGGAGAGTCATCTTTACAAGTAGAGAATTACTGTAAACAAATACGATTAAAAACATCGAATATTGACATTGATCTAAAATCAAAAAATACGAATCATTTTAATGAAGTACCATTAGAAAATCAATGCATAGTTAAAATCAGAAGAAATGATTGGCTGATGCATTTAAATGAAATTTCTGCGAATTATATTGAAATTTTGCGCAATTCAAAAAAAGAGATTTTAATACTTTGTAGTTATTTTATTCCAGGGAAAGTAATAAGAAGATCAATGGCCAATGCCTCTAAAAGAGGGGTTAAAATTACCGTAATTACAGCAAGTCAATCTGATGTGCCATTAACCAAACATGCCGAAAGATGGCTTTACGATTGGTTGCTTAGAAACAACATAAAAATATACGAATACCAAAACAATGTGCTTCATGGAAAGTTAGCGGTAAGCGACCAAAACGTTGTTACAATTGGATCTTATAATATCAACAACTTAAGTACTTATGTTTGTTTGGAGTTAAATGCAGAAGTAAAAAATAAATTATTTGCCCAAAAAGTACAAAGCACCTTAGAAGAAATCATTGAAAATGAATGCATCGAAGTCAATTCAAATTCTCATCATCATCAAAAAAATATGTTTAATCAATTTTTAAGGTGGTGTAGTTATCAAACATTAAGATTTGTATTGATGATATTTACATTCAATTTAAAGCGTGAAAATTAATTACCCATTACTCTTTTAAAAAAGAAAATGGATTCTTTGAAATTCCATGCTTCAAAACGGCCACGTTGTACAACCAATTTATTGTCCTCTGGATGTTGAATGAAATAATGAAACACGAAATCACTTTGAGGATTTCGCCAACCCAAGACCTGTCCAAATCTCAAATCATTAAATACTAAGGTGTTATTTATTTTATTAATGGTGTAATAATTATCAGAGAAACGAATTAATTTTTGTAACGTTTCATGATTATCTACACTATCAATATAATTTGAATTTTGTTCGAATCTAGAAAAATGAATATTATTTGATTGGTCTAAAATGGAATAATAACCAATATCAAAACCATCCTTTTTTTTCACAACAATGTACCAAAGAAAATTTTGAAAAGGAGCTGGTGTAGTAAAAAACGAAATGGATTTTGTTGACGATTGTGAAATGTTTCTTTCTACTTTATGATCAACAATCAACTTATTAAAAATGCCAAATAAAACATAAAGCATTGGCGTATATAATCCCAATTTCCACCAGCGACTTCTGTTTAAATGAAATGCATTTAAGCGAATTAAAAACACAAAAGAAATCAAAGGAATTATAGAGAAAAATGGATCCGCAACATAAATAATATTGAATGAAAAACGCTTGTGGTTGAAGGGTTCAAGCCAGCCGATGCCATAATTATTAAAGGAATCTATTAATAAGTGGATAGAAATTTCAACTAAAAAAAAGAGCATCCATTTAGAAAATCTAATGTTGTGTGGTTGATGTACTTTATCAGCTGTTAAAGCAAAAATCGGAACCAATAAAATCATAAAAAAAATGGAATGTGTAAAGCCACGATGAGCCAGTAAAGCAGAGGGAACATCCATCCATAAGTTGGTAATAAAATCAATATCGGGAATACTCTGTGCAAGTGCTCCCCAAAACATGGCTTTTTTTCCAAACCCTTTTTCAAAAAAGGCTTCACCCACACAGGCACCCAATGCAATATGTGTGAATGAATCCATTTCTTTTATTTAAAGATTATTTGTTGTGTGCAATGAATAAAGGCATTTCAAATGCATTAACCAAAGCATCTGCCATACTAGACTTAAACCATCTCGACATCATCGACCTTCTATAGGCCCCAATTACCGTAACAAAATTTAATGGTTCATTTTGAAGATGTTTTATGATTTCCACTTCTGGTATACCTTTTAAAACAGTAAAACTAATGTTAGAAAAATGCCTTTTCATTAATTCTTTGAGTAGCTTATTTTCGGG
>Ga0304730_1002550_pt1 | contig 12932 bp, 23 predicted proteins | sample M_130628_MF_Meta_FD_190474 | JGI IMG/M metagenome (GOLD analysis project Ga0304730, IMG submission 190474) | Freshwater microbial communities from Lake Montjoie, Canada to study carbon cycling - M_130628_MF_MetaG (v2) (version 2) | ecosystem: Environmental > Aquatic > Freshwater > Lake | place...
GCCAAGAATCAAAAGAAAGAAGTCATAGACATTGTGAAGAAACTGTTGGATGCACGTGGCTTCAATCAAGGACTCACACTCAGTGTGCAGAGCCTGGACCATGACGTGTTGGAAAACATTCGCCGCAAGAACATGGAAATGAACAAGCTGAACGAAGTGTTTGAACTGTGCGACCAACGCAACATTCCTGCGTACACAGAACTGATCCTGGGCTTGCCTGGTGAAACACTGGAGTCTTGGAAGAAAAACTTCTATGCACTATACGAACTGAATCAGCACACTGGTATCACAACATTCCAAGCACAGTTGTTGGAAAATGCTGAAATGAACTTGTTGCAAAAGAAACTGTTCAAGATCACCAGCCAGCCTGTGACAGACTACTTTGCTGGCAGTTACAGTGTGGAACACATTGAAGAAAGCATTGACGTCATCACAGGCACCAAGGACATGCCCACGCCAGTGATGTTGGATGCACAGATCTTTGCTTGGTTCCAGACCACATTCCACATCAATGGATTTGCTACCCTGGTTGCAAGGTTTATCAACAAGCACTTGGGTATCAGTTACAACGACTATTACGAAGATTTGTTTGCATACTTTATGACCAATAACTGGGTGAAGAAAGAAGAACAAGAGGCTCGTCAATACTTTAGCAATTGGATGACCACTGGCAAGATCAACCACCCCAAGATTGGTGTAGAAATACATGGCTGGAACATCATTCATAGAACTTCCATGAACATGCATCAAGAAGACCGTGTGGATGAGCTGTATGACTTCTTGGAAACATTTTTACAACGCTACGATTTGCCAGAAGAGTTGTTGGCCAGTTTGATGAAACTGCAAAGAAACTACTACATCAAATACAATGATAGACACAGCTACCCCATGAATTTGGAATTGGACTACAACCTTTGGGATTATTTGAGTTTTAATCAACCATTGGAAAAAACAACAACACAATATCGCTTGGATTTTCCCGAAGACAAAACCATGAGTTTGAATCGTTTCTTGGAATTGTTTTACTTTGCAAGGCGCAGAAACTTTGGCAAAGCCACAGTGGATCGTATTGGCATTGAAAATGTCAAAGGCACTCGTCGTGGTGCAGGTGCTGCCAAAGCACAAGGATCATTCTCTATAAAGAAAAAACAACTGGCGGTATAATATCTGCTTTACCAAGTTGGATGACAACGCAACAAACTTGTGTTATCATACACAATGACAGTATTGATCTAAATACCTTAGTTAAACAATTACAAGGAACACAATGAAACTCAAAGTATCAGAATTATTTTATTCAGCACAAGGCGAAGGACGCTATGTTGGCGTTCCCTCAGTATTTTTGCGCATGTTTGGATGTAACTTTACCTGCTCAGGGTTTGGTTGTAAACCAGGTGAGAAGAGCACAGAAGCAGACGAAGTGGCCAAGACTGTGGAGTTGTACAAAACTTTTGAAGAGCTGCCCTTGGTGAGCACAGGTTGTGACAGCTATGCATCATGGCATCCAGACTTCAAACACTTGAGTCCCACATACACCGTGGAAGAATTAGTGGATCGGATGACTGCACTATTGCCCAATGGTTCATGGCTACAGCCCAATGGCAACATTGTGCATCTGGTGATCACAGGTGGTGAGCCCTTGCTAGGTTGGCAACGTGCATACCCTGAGTTATTGGATGCCTTGGCAGAACGTGGCCTGCGACACATCACATTTGAAACCAATGGCACTCAAGAACTCAGCACAGAATTCAAACAGTATTTGAACAACTGGTTTGGTGAGATCACATTCTCAGTCAGTCCTAAATTGAGCGTGAGTGGCGAATCGTGGGCAGATGCTATTAAACCTGATGTGGTATGGGATTATGAAACACATGGCGTAACCTATCTCAAGTTTGTGGTGGAAAAAGCCGAAGACTTTGATGAAATGGATCGCGCAGTGTATGAATATCGAACACGTGAGTTTGGTGGTCCGGTGTTTGTGATGCCTGTGGGCGGTGTGGTGTCAGTGTATGATGGCAACAGGATCAATGTTGCAGACGAGGCACTCAAGCGCGGCTACTGGTATAGCCCAAGACTACATGTTGACCTCTGGGGCAACGGATGGGGCAAATAATGGGATGGTTTGACCGATTTAAGAAAAAGCCAGAACCTGTGGCCAAAGAGGAAAAGGTTGTGCGTGTGCCCAAGGCACCCGAAAAAACTGCCAAGCAGATTGCCACAGAGAACAATGAGCCTTATGTGGCCATTGTGAGCATGGACATTGATCCTGCCAACTTGCATCAAGGCGCATTTGAACTAGACTGGAATGAGATATTCATTGCACGTTTAGTCAAAGCAGGCTACATGATGAAGCCCACAGACGCAGACTCAGACATTGTGGATCGTTGGTTCCAGAATGTGTGCAGACACGTTGTAATGGAAACATGGGAACAAGATCAAGCCATGCGCAACTCAGTGAGTGGTTATGTTCACACCAGAGACCTTGGCGACGGACGCAGTGAGGTGAGATAAGGAAATATCATGATAGATGGAAGACGTGTGGGCTTTACAGCCTCAACCTTTGACTTGTTGCATGCTGGACATATCAGCATGTTGCGTGAAGCCAGAGAAGAATGCGATTATCTAATCTGCGCATTGCAGAATGATCCCACCCTGGATCGACCCAACAAGAACCGACCAGTGCAGAGCATTGTGGAAAGACAACTGCAACTGATTGGTTGCAAGTATGTGGATGAAGTCTGGGTCTACAACACCGAAAAAGATCTAGAAGATCTGTTGTTGGTGCTGCCTATTGATGTGCGTATCTTGGGTGTAGAGTACGAAGGCAAAGAGTTCACAGGTCGCGAGATTTGCCATAAGCGAGACATTGAACTGTATTTCAATGGTCGTGATCACTCATTCAGTAGCAGTGAACTACGCCAACGTGTGGCACAGGCCGAAGATTTGAAGCGGAAACTGGAATCCTGGGAACCAGTGGGTGCTGACGACACGGGCGGTCCCAGTCCCAGATGATATTATATGCCAACGGTTGCAGTCATACCGCAGCCGCAGAAGCAGTGGTGCCAGATTCGTTTGCTGTGGATGATGGCCGGGCTGGAATAGATCGACGCCCACATCCCTTAAACCTAGCAGCCAGTTGGTGCTCACATCTTGCTCATGATCTTGGAATGACGTTGGTCTGTGATGCAGAGTCAGCCAGCAGTAATGATCGCATTGCAAGAACCACACGAGAATGGATTGCTTGTAATCCAGACCAATTGCATGATGTGTTTATGATTATACAATGGACCACATGGGAACGTGAAGAGTGGTGGCACAACAGCACTTGGTATCAAGTCAATGCATCTGGGCAAGATTGGGTTCCTACAGAGCTACAACAGCAATACAAGAAATTTGTGATTGACGTAGATTGGGCACAAAAGACTCAACAAGCGCATGATCAAATTTGGGCCTTGCATACTGAATTACAAGATTTAAAGATTCCACATTTGTTTTACAACGGATACAGCACTTTTGAGCGTGTCCAAAATCAGCATGTTTGGGGAGCCAACTATTTGGAACCTTACAGCAAACAGCACTCTTATCATGCAATTTTACAACAAAATGGGCATGTTCCCACAAAAGGTTACCATTTTGATGCCAAAGGCCATTGCTTTTGGGCCAAGTATCTGTTACAATACATCAAACACAACAACTTGGTAACACACAATGCGCTATCTACTGATTGATACCTCTAACATGTTTTTCCGGGCGCGACACCAAGCACATCGTGCCGCAGACACATGGACCAAACTGGGCTTTGCCCTGCACCTTACCTTGATGAGCGCAAACAAAGTGGCACGTGATTTGGGTGCTGATCATGTGGTATTCGCACTGGAGGGACGTAGCTGGCGCAAAGATCACTACCGACCCTACAAAGCAAACCGTGCAGTGGCACGTGGGCAAATGAGCGAGTCAGAAGCAGAAGAGGACAAGCTGTTCTGGGAGACCTATGATGAGCTGACTAAATACTTGTCTACAAAAACCAACTGTAGTGTCGTTCGTTGTGCCACAGCAGAAGCAGATGATATCATTGCACGTTGGATTGCATTACACCCCCAAGATGAACACGTAATTGTTAGCTCAGACAGTGACTTTGTGCAGTTGATCGCACCCAATGTAAAATTATACAATGGTATCAATGATCACTTGTTCAGTGTTGCGGGTGTTACAGACGCAAAAGGCAAAAACTTGGCATTTACTATTGAGAGCAACTCAAAGATCAAGGTTGGCAAAGCCGATGCCAACTTTGTGCCTCCCGCTGACTATCAGAAGTGGGTGTTGTTCTTGAAGTGCATGCGTGGTGATCCTGGTGACAATGTGTTCTCAGCCTATCCTGGTGTGCGAGTAAAAGGCACAAAGAATCAAGTGGGACTTACAGAAGCATTTGAAGATCGTGACCGACGTGGCTATGCGTGGAACAATCTCATGTTGCAACGTTGGATGGACCATGAATCAGTGGAACGCAAGGTCTTGGATGACTATGAACGCAACCGCACCTTGATCGATCTCACTGCACAGCCTGATGATGTCAAAGCAGTAGTAGATGAAGCCATACGTGAGCAAATCAGTCACAAGGACGTGGGCATGGTGGGCGTCCACTTCATGCGATTCTGTGGCAAGTACGAGCTCACCAAACTCAGCGACTATGCAGATGCCATAGGTCGCTGGTTGAACGAAACATACAAAGGAGTATTGGATGATCGAAGCAAAGCCCATAGTGGATAAAAAGTATTGGATCTTGAAGCAAGACGATCGCAAGGTTGGTGTTGTGGAGGCTGAAGGTGATGGATACACTGTGCGCATCAATGACCAAGTTGGTAAGTTTAAAACCATTCCCATGGTGCGTAAAAAGGCCAATATTGAATTTGCTCCACCTGAGAAAACCACAAAGCCTGCACCAGATCAAGTGCATGGATTTGAAACAGGATGCCGAGCATTCAACCCCATGTGGGATGTCAAACATCGACTACCATTGTTTACAAAAGAACGCAAAAGCAAGTCATGGTATGCCGCAGGTTGGTATGCTGTGAAACAACATCGTAGTTGGAAACTGATTCGCAACCCAAAGTTAATTGTGTTGGAACGTTACCAATACCAAGGTCCATTTCATACTCAGGAGGCAGCACGTGACAAATCCCTTTCGTGATCAAGAAAAATTCATGCGGGCCTGTGACCAGTCAGTCGACAGTTTTAACGCAGACCAATTCAACATGTATCTGACACTGATTGAAGAAGAAGCAGATGAATTGGGTGAGGCAATAAAAAATCATGACCAAGTTGAAACACTAGATGCCCTGATTGACATTCTTGTGGTCACAATTGGTGCTATTCATTCAGCAGGATTTGATGCCGAAGGTGCCTGGAAAGAAGTCATGGCCACCAACTTTGCCAAGATTGATCGTGAAACAGGCAAAGTGCGCAAACGTGAAGATGGCAAAGTGCTCAAGCCCACAGGTTGGCACCCACCTGTGTTGTCACCGTATGTGACCAAAAAATGAGTTTGCACATACACAGATTTGTGGATTCAATCAAAGCACACGAAGCACGTGGGCAACGGGATTTCACCATGCCCATGCGTGATGCCAAAGACTTACATGCAGACATCACTAAACTGTTGATTACATTGGAACAAATGCGTGAACAATCAGCACGTGGTGCGGAAGTGGTAGAAGTGCAGGTCACTGGGGGTAGTTTTAAATCTGCATAGTTATTGGCATAAATAAACATGGAGTTTAATATGTCAAGACCAAAGCCAACAGTGCTGATTGAGCACACCAACAAACAGACCTACAAGACAGAACAAGTGCTGGCCTCAGAAGGTGTGTGGGCTGTGTTCTTTGATTCAAAGCCCATCAATCTAAAAACCAGCAACCTGCTGACACAATTTCCTGGTCCCAAATACAAAAAGGTATCGTTCTCCAACCCCGGACATGCTATCAATTTGGCCAGAAAACTCAACACACAATTCCGAACAGACAAATTTTCAGTTGTGCTGTTAAAGCAAGGGGATAAGATCTATCCCAATGCTCAATAAACTCGCACTCACTCGAGAACTCATAACTCGTTATCCCGACGCCCCCGCCTTGGATGAAGCCATGGTCACTTGGTGGCAAAATATCAGGGATGATGGAGGATTGAGATTGACCTATGAAGGTTTTTATGTGTTTGAGAACTTGTTGGAATTGGACAGTTACTCATTTGACCTGCCAGAAAAGTTGTTGACTCCCAAGAACTTGTTGGCCATGGATCGGCACATGACTTGTCCTTACTACATGGTCAACAATCGCAAGCTCAACAAACTGGTGATGTTTGGTAGCCGGGAAGCCATGATGGCTGTGCTACACGGCAACATGCAACAGTTTATCAACAGTTTGACCTATTAATACTCAAGTATTACTTTTTTCTGCCCCAAAAAGTAATACTTTTTTAGTATTACTTTTCGGTTGACCAAAATTGCCCGAAATGCTATAATACACACATGATAAGAAAGAAACGCACCGATCGCACCCACATTGTATACATGATCCAAATTGGATTGGAGTATTACATTGGTATTACCGCTAAAACTCAGCGCACAATCAACATGTCGCTTCGTAGCCGTGTGAACAAGCACATCTACCGCGCCCGCACTGAGGACAAGAGCTGGAACCTGTACGAAGCAATTCGTGCCGCAGGCGAAGCCGCTGTAAACTACGCAATCGTGGACATTGTGCGTGGCAAAGATGTTGCACACAAACTAGAGCGCGAGTTAATACGAATGTATGCACCTGCACTCAACACTGATGTGCGTGTGAAATCGGTTGCACGATAATTCACAAACTGTTATAATAGTCACATACAAAGCAAAAAGGAGTCAGCAATGGAACAGTTCAAAAGTTGGGAAGAGATGACTGCGCTTGAGCAAGCCCAATGCACTTATTGGGACATCTATAAAGACGCTTATGGCGTTCGCCCCCGCGGTGTTGACACCAGCGGCTGGACCCTGGCAGACTTTGAAATGGAGTTTGCAAGCCTGGGTGCTGTAATTGAAAGTGAAGAAGCTGACCGTAAGGTAGCTGAAGCTGAGGCCATTGTGAAGTTTGAAGACCGTGTCACAAATCTCATGCACACTGGCACCTGCCGTGAGCGTGTGATTGCATGGCTCATGGACGCCGAACACGCCAATGGCGACTTTGAGTATTTTGCTTTCACACAGGGCTTGCCCTACGGTTATTTTAGAAAGGCTGCATAATGGCGAACATATACCTAGATCCACACTCATACTTTGACGAGAAGCACGTGAGAGGTGTGTTGGCCTTGCACCCTGCTGAATGCATATTTGAACTGGACGCACCCAGAAAGATTGCACAACGCCTGTCAAGTAAAACAGTGAGTTGGTGGACCAACCCAGAAAATGGCAAAGAATTCAGAGCGTGTTTCATTGCCAGCGAAATCTACTGCCCGCATGAGGGCATTGATAGACTGGCCGAGTGTGGTGTTCAAACATTAGATTGGGAGACAGTATGATAAAATATACAGTTGAATGGCACGACAAAGCCGAACGTTGGGACGTGGTTCGTTGGTCCGAAACAGTTGAAGGTGTATATGCTGGCACCACAGTGGACCGGTGCTCGGTGCTTGAGGATGCCGAAGAAATTTGTGCATACCATACAGACATGATGAACCCTGCCTTGTGGGCAGATGTTGAAAGTAAATTTGATCGGGAGATTGCAGCATGATGCCCGCAGGAAAGTATTACATTGGTGACTTGTGCTACGTCATGGACACTGAAGAGTGGCGTGAGATTTGCGACATCATCATACGAGAGCCCCGGATTCTCGACGGCGAATTTTATCTGCCCGACGGACGTAAATTTGCCATCTACGGCACTGCATACGGCGACGGCGAGTACTATGACCAATACGGGCACACATATTCAGTGGATGCTGGCAGTATTGGTTGCATATTGATGTCGGACATTCGTGCCAACAAGTATGACAACATCTTGGACTTGGGTGCTGTGCAAGAATTTGCCGAGCCGTTTGTGACTGGCTCACAAGGCGGACAACTTGAGTTTGGGCATGTGTTAATTGAAACTGACTCTGCTTACAATGAGGATGAACTATGAATGAAGAACTGAAAAATTTGGCACTGCAAGCCGGTGCGTCAAATGCCCTGTGCAACGAACTTTGGTTCAACATGTTCTGCCAGAAATTTGCACATGTAATTATTGAACAAATGGAGTTGGAACATGATCAAACAGCCAGCTAACGGTGTCAAAGGATGTTTGATCCGGGGACATGACGGTGAATATTATTTCCGTGTGTATGATGCTGACCACAATTTTGTGGACTATGATTTGATGCACAGTGATTTGAGCATTACAATCACAGACCCAGATGCGTATTTTTATCGTGAGCCTGGCCGTGACGTTTTGGATCACTCACCTGCCACCCTGGGAATTGACACATGATCTACTACAAAATCCGCCGAAAGTCTGACCCCGCACAGTTTCGCAAAGGCGATGGCTCTTGGAACGGCACAGGCAAAGTGTATGACACCCTGGGCAAAATGCGAGCGGTCATCACCCAGCACATGAACAGTCAAAATGAATGGTATCGCAGACAACTGGATGACTGGGAATTTGTGGAATACGAAGTGCGTGAGCGTGAAGTCAAACAACTAATTGATGTTGTGGACAAGAAAAAGGTCTGGGAGATATTGAAGCGGTGACCGTCCAGCATTAATTGAGATTTGAAATTGCCCGGTCGATAGCTGATATATCAGTTATTCTGCTTGCCAAATCTTTAAGATCTATTTTTGGGCACATGGTCGGATTGATTATAATTTTATTTTTGTAATTTATTTTTGTTAATTCACACTTGGGCGATTTTTCGTAAAGCAAATTACATTCAACTTCAAGCTGAGGCAAAATCAACGGTCCCGGTATAGATTTAAATCCCACATCCAGGGCATGCTCAATTGAATCATCCATGTGCCCAACTAATTCCAAAATTTGTTTTTTTAAATCTTTGAGATGATAAAAAATATATAAATTTTTTAACATTGTGCTGGTAAAAAATTTTGAATCTTCCAACACCCCAAAAGGTTGATCGTTAAAAATCCAATCAGAGATACTTTTTCTAATGTCGTTTATGTCAATGCCTAGCCAGTTTTTGTGATTGAATAGTTTTTCAATAAATGGACGGTAGAATGTATGGGTATCAATGCCATTTTTGTTTGCCAACACCCTGGCAAATTTTGTTATGTAGCACCCGTCCATCAATTGTAAAAAGTCGTAAATTATCAAAATGTCAATGTAATCATCAAGGGTGAAACTTTTGCATTCATACATGTATTCAATTTCAAGACTTGGGGTAAGACGATTGTGGATGTAATTTAAACTGGTATGTTCGTATGCAGTTTTAAAAAATTTAACTTGCCATTCATCTCGAAATTCAGGGGAAGCCAATTCGGCCTGAGGTGCCACTGAAGTCAAGTAACCATTCAACTGTGCATTTGAACCCAATATATCGCACATGGTCCTGAAATCTTTTTCCACTGTGGTGCCTGGTAACCCCAACATAAAATTGGTCCAAAAAAGACTTTTTTTGTTTTGTAAATCGTATTTTTTTGAAATCAAGGTCAAAGGAGATTGAGTTCGCTTGATCGATTTCAACACCTGATCATCTGTGGATTGTATATCTAGAGTCCATTGAAAGATAGACTTCACTGGTTGTAATATTTCTTGAATTTCCTTAACGTTGTCATGATTATTTTTTGCAAATGTTGCGCTGATTCCAACTTTACCAACAAGATTGTATTTTACAATAGCATCTCGTATGTAGATGGCTGTTTCAATATCCTGCTTGAAGATGCCAAAATTTGCATCAGTTGGATGGAATATAAAATGTTCTGAATCTTTATAATATTCAAAAATTACATCTATTTCTTGTTTGATCATGTTAGATGGTTTGCGTCTGACCTTGGTGTTGATTCCGCCGCCCCAATCACAATAAACACATTCGTAAGGACACCCTCTTGATGATTCCCAAAAAAAGTAATCGTCCAAAGGAGGGCCCGAATAATTCTTGGAATTTTTAGAAATGTCTGAAAAAATATCAACTTGATTGTCCAAGATCCAACTGTAATCAATTGCAAAAAAGTTTCCACTCTTGGGACCAAGGCCATTTTTATAACTTATTCTAGGAGCATCATGTTGTGGTTTTTTAAAAAAATTGTCTTGTCTAAACCACAGTCCAGGCACGTCACACAAGGCTGTGCTATTTTCAAATACTGCATCAATTATCAAAGTTATAGGCACTTCACCTTCGCCTTGAACCAGTCCCTTGATACTGTGAAAAGGAACATACTCAGACAAATCATAAAAAGATATCGTAACACCTCCCAGAAAAATTGGTATTTCGGGAAATTCAATTTGACACATTTCTACAAATTCAAATATGGCAGATTTATTCCATGGATAAACACCCAAAAATATTGCATCTGGTTTGTTTGATTGTAACAGCTCACGTGAGATGCTGTAGGAATCATAGGTGATCCAATTTACCAAATCAGGATATCGTCCGTGATATTTGTAATGTGTTTTGAAAAGGTAAAAAAGTGGATTATAAAATGTGGTGCCGTAACTGGTCTGTGGGCTCCATATTAATACATTGAACATTGTAAAAGTATTTATAGCATCCAAAAACACAGTGATAGAATGTTCAAACAGAACTGTTGGCCTAATCCAATCTGACTTGACCATAAATAAATTTCCTGTTACAATACACAACTTGGGCCTATAGCTTAATGGTAAAGCAGGGGACTCATAATCCCTTGAGTCGTGGTTCGATCCCACGTGGGCCCACCAATTCTGGCGTTAGTATAATGGATAATACAAAGAGCTTCTACCTCTTGAATGTGGGTTCGATTCCTGCACGCCGGACCAGTAAATACAACAGTGCGAGTATGGGGGAATTGGTAGACCCAGTTGACTTAAAATCAACCGCCATTGGCGTACCGGTTCGACTCCGGTTACTCGTACCAAAGGAACTGACATGACTGACACCAAGATCGAACCACAACACGAGAGCGAAGGCACTGAAGACGACTTCTTTGATGACCTACGTGGCCAATGGGCCCGGGCGGAGGCTGAACGTAGGCAACAGCCTGAGTTCCGAGTCAACAACATGGAATATGACATGAGCCAGAGTGACTGGTTTGTGAGCCGGGTGCGCGGCAGTGATGACTATGCACAGAACTTGTATGCTGCCTTGTGTAACAACAGTTTCCAAAAGCAAGATGTTTGGTTGGTGCTGAAAGATGCCTACTGGTCATGCAGTTGGCGTTATGCTGGTGGCCTGGTGGCTGATCTTAGAGATGCAGGTGAAGACTACATGGACTGGTACTGCTCGGGAATTGGTGACAAGACTGACAGCAACTTTGTTGGTGAAGGCAATGTGACTGACGAAATTCGTGCAGATTTGGCACTGCTTGGTTGGCGTGTGGTTGAAGAACCCAATGTTGAATAAATATGTATCAACAGGAGACTGTGATGGAATTGATCCGATACAGAGATGCAGGTATGGTCACATACACTTGGTTTTATGTAGATGAAAAATACCATATGGTCAGCCCGTTTTTTGACACAGAAGAACAAGCACAGGCATGGTTCAATCGTGTGTTTGATGGAGAAGAAGAAGTAGTTATTGCTGTATGAAGCCGAGAGAAAAGTGTTCTGGACGGGGGTGCGAATCCCCCCAGGTCCACCATAAGGAAGTTTGTGAAACGAAAAAGAAATTTTAGAAGTTGGCGTTATAACCTCAAAGGCAACTTTATGTGGTGCTTAAATTGGCGTAACGGTTGGATAAGAATATACAATCATTGTATTCGTTGGAATACAGATTGGACGCCAATTTATACATACTTTTCAATAGAACAAATAAAAGTTTCTTTATGATGGGCCTGCATAGTTTCGACAGGGCAACAAGTAACAGAGTAGACAGCACGGGAAAGCAGAACCCGTAGGATTGAGGTAACTGTAGTCGCTATGCTCATAGCATAGAAAGACGCGGCTCGGTCGTAGAAGCAAAAAACGTAAATGCAAACGACGAACAGTTCGCTTTGGCAGCCTAAACACTGCCTAGGGTAGGAAATACCTCGTAACAGAAACCACCAAATAGGCTCTTCGGAGCCTATTTTCTTGTCCGTTGTTGTCAACTCTTTGCTGGGCTAAGGCGTTGTATATGTATATGCCTAAGGAGGCTGGTATGTTGATGAGGACTAGAAATGAAAAGGTTGATTATTGGATCAATGATGTTGATCATGGCTGGGACAAGTCCAGCAAATGGGAATGTGAGCCGCCCGAAAATTATCGCATCTCCAGCCCCGACTGTGACCTCAAGCGCCAAGGCCCTTGTGAAGTTGCCCCGAGTTCCCAAACCCAAAATATTTCGCAGTAATCCTTTTAAGGCAGCTTATCTCAGCTATCATGTTGAGGAAAATGACGACATTGACATTGATGATGATGTCAAAATAACTGGCCCTAGAAAAGAAGACTATGGCCGTGTGCGTGTTGACCCCACTCCAGATGATCCCGAAGGTGATGTCACACCTGACATTGCATGGAGATTGTTTTTGATACGCCAAGCAGTGTTGATCCGATATCGCACACTGCACAGCTGACCCGTTGTGTACGGTAAATATCTAAATGATAGTTTACATACATGGTGCCAGCGCCACAGCAGAAAGTTTCACACACATACGTCAGTTTGTGCGAGACCACACCGAAGAACCTGACATCGCCCTGGAGTACAACAGCGAGGATGGGTTTGACAACAACCTGGCTGGGATGAAAGGCCAATTGGACGATGAAGACCGATTGTTCTTTGTGAGTCACAGCCTGGGCG